>Ga0209931_1000012_pt1 | contig 102303 bp, 105 predicted proteins | sample SalPonR1_B_D1_MG_FD_185697 | JGI IMG/M metagenome (GOLD analysis project Ga0209931, IMG submission 185697) | Salt pond soil microbial communities from South San Francisco under conditions of wetland restoration - Salt Pond MetaG R1_B_D1_MG... ...
TTCTAAATCTATAGAGTGAGATCATTTCTTGTATTTATTGGGTGAGGGATAGTAAGGGCTGCGAAGCAGGTCCCGAGAATCGCCTTTGGCGATCTCGAGGACGGAACCCCTGCATAGCCCGACCCCGTTCCGAGGAGCGCGGGCGCTCTCGAGGACGGGGGCACCCCCAAAAAATGATATGGGAATGAAAGATACAGGAGTGTAGGGGAGCTAACTTTTATATCTTTGTCTTATGAATTATTTGGGTCGAATTTTGGCTTTCGTCTTACCTTATAAAAAGGAGCTCATTGTTTCTTTTGTCGCTAACCTTTTTACGGTCGTTTTTTCCCTGATTTCTATATCGGCTTTGGTACCTGTGCTCAATATTATTTTCGATGCGACTGATCCGCAGTCTGAGGCCGTTCCCTATACGGGAATGGGTGATATGAAGGACTATGTGTTGGGAAATCTGAACTTTTGGATTGGGCAGCAGCTGGATGTAATGACGAAAAAAGATTTATTGCTTCGGGTCATTTTATTCACAGGGGTATTATTTCTTCTCAAAAATATTTTTCGATATCTCAGCCGGGCCATGTTGGTTTTGATACAAAATGGGGTGGAACGCGATATTCGGAATGCCCTTCACGCTAAAATTTTGGATCTGGAAATGGGTTTTTACTCTCGACAGCGCAAAGGGGATTTATTGACGCGGATCACGACGGATCTTCATGAAATTCAGTGGGCTATTTTGGCTTCCATTCATAAAATGGTTCAGGATCCACTCATGATTTTGGGGACATTAGTGTTTTTATTTTTGTTTTCTGCGGAGTTGACCGTGTATGTGTTAATCTTGCTGCCAGTGGCGGCTTACCTCATTTCTTTAGTGGGAAAAAAATTAAAGGCCCCCTCAAAGAGAGCCAAAAAAGAGATCGGGCGGATTGTTTCTCATATGGAAGAACACCTGGGAGCTTTGCTGATTATTAAGTCCTTTCAAGCAGAGCGGCGACTGCATGATTCCTTCAAAAAATCTAATCAATATTATAAACGCAATATGGATCAAATGCTGCTGCTGCGGGAGTTGTCTTCTCCGGTAAGTGAAATTTTGGGCTTTATGCTCATAGCGGCGATTATCTGGTACGGAGGGTACTTGATTTTGGATGAGGATAGCTTGTCACCCTCAGTGTTTATTGCTTATATTTTGTTGTTTTATCAAATCATCCCACCGGCGAAAAGCCTGAGCCAAACACTCTACGATTTTAATAGGGCCGAGGCTTCTAGCGAGCGAGTTCTCGACCTTTTGAATACCGAGAACGAACTGCCGGAGGCCGAGCATCCCGTCCCTGTAGATGGCGTGAAGGAGGGGATCGTTTTTGAAGGCGTAGACTTCCAATATGGAGAGAAGAAAGTGATTAAGGATTTCAATTTGAGTATACCCGCAGGGAAAACATATGCTTTTGTGGGCGAATCGGGGAGCGGGAAAACCACCTTGCTTTCCCTCTTAAACAGACTATATGATGTGAGTTCAGGCTCGATAAAGATAGATGGAGTCGATTTGAGATCCATGGATAAGCAGGCATTGCGCAACCTTTTTGGGTACATATCTCAGGATCCGGTTTTATTCAATGATACGATTCGAAATAATCTACTCTTGGCGGCACCTAAGGCCTCGGAGAAACATATATTGGATGCTCTGAAAGCTGCGAATGCATGGAATTTTATCGAGACCATGCCCGAAGGGCTTGATACCGTGGTTGGTGATAGAGGAGGCAACCTAAGTGGTGGTCAGCGACAGCGAATTGCTATAGCTCGAGCCATACTGAAAAATCCGGCTGTGATGATATTAGATGAGGCAACTTCTGCACTCGACTCTGAGTCTGAGAAATGGGTGCAGGATGCCCTCGATAGACTCATGGAAAACCGAACGGCTATCATGGTTGCACACCGCTTATCCACCGTAAATGAAGCCGATCAGATTGTAGTGTTGCAGGATGGGCAAATCGTTGAACAGGGGTCGCATAGTGAACTTATTGCTCAGAGAGGTATTTATGATAATATGGTGCGTTTGCAAAATGTGTAAAAAAAAATGTATATTTACACAATAAATACATAACGTAGCGAAAGTAGAACTTCTATTATGCGGACGGGTATCATACTCCTTACTTTTTTTATAACTCACTTTAGCTTTCTGGGTGCACAAATCACTGTGGAAAGTAATACCTTGCCTCGGGTCAATGATACATTGCGTACTCAAATTGATCCTGATCCAGATGTCGATTTCGATGCCAGTCCGGTAGAAGGTGGAGAGTGGTTTTTTAATAACCTGAGTTCCCCTACGATAGTTGAAACTATATTTCGAGATCCCTCCGAGGGGTCGAGTGGGAGTTTCCCGACTGCTACGGCTTTAACGATCGCTCCCCAAGGCACGGAGTCCTATTATGAAATTACCAGTAGTGGAATGCGTGAATTGGGTATCTTTGGACAGGATCCGGTTGCTGGTATTTTGGAAGTCGATGGGGTTTATTCTCAGCCACTTTCGATTCGACGTACTCCTTTGATTCACGGTTCAGATTTTTCGCAGCAGACAGGTCTTTTTTTTCCGATTCCGCTTTCCTTGATTCCAGACTCACTTTTGAATCAATTACCTATACAACCGGACTCACTGCGATTAAATGTTTCCATTGAGCGACAAGATAGTGTTGATTCGTGGGGCACTCTAGAAGTAAATGAGCGCGTATATGATGTTTTGAGAGAACGCCGTATTGAAGTTCGGCGTTTAGGAATAGAGGCCTTACTTCCCTTTTTGGGGTGGCAAGATGTTTCAGGTATCGTAGAAGAGTTCTTGCCCGGAGCTGGTATTGGGAGTCCCGATACCATCGTTTCCTACAATTTCTTTAATGATCAGGAAGTAGAACCCATCGCTGTCGTTAATGTCGATGCAGAAAATAATCCCATTTCCATTGAATATATTGCTGATGAAGTAACCACTTCGAGTTCGGATCCGTACATAAAAACATTATCTGTAACTGCTTCACCTAATCCGGGTATTGGTATCTTGGAGTTTCGCTTTCGGGGCGCCCCAGCTGATCGTTATACGATTAAAATCCGAAATATTGTAGGGCAACCTTTGTGGCAAGAGGAAGTATATGTGGATGGAAAGGGAAGGCTTTCGGCTAATCTGACTCATCTGAACAGAGGTACTTATTTTTACACGATTTTTGATTCTAATGGGAATCCTCTGCTTACCCAACGTGTAGTATTTATACGTGCATAATTTTTGGAACTCTTTATCTGAGCGCCTGCAGCTCCCTTCTCCCTTACAGTCTATTTTCCTTAGTGATTTATCTATTTCTATTTCTGTGAAGCGAGAGGATCTTATCCATCCTTCCATTAGTGGAAATAAGTGGCGAAAGCTGGAAGGATTCCTCGAAAGCTACAGGCATTCGGGAATTCTTACGCTGGGCGGTCCCTTTTCCAATCATCTACATGCTATAGCTTCTCTGTGCAAGGTCTTAAGTATACCATTGGTGTGCTTAGTTCGTGGCCAGGATGCAGATCTCCATAATCCCACATTATCTGATGTCCAAAAATGGGGTGGAAAAGTAATCAAATTGGATCGGTCGACTTTTAGAGCCATTCGTTCCCGTAATTCGCTGCCTGAAGATCTTCGGCGACAATATAGGGATTGGTGTTTTATTCCTGAAGGAGGCTTAGGTGATGGTGCTATTCTCGGGATTAAGCATTTAGCTTTGGAGATCGGTAGGCAATTTGATCGTTGGCCTGATATCATCGTTTTACCCATGGGTACGGGTACAACCGCTTATATTTTGAGGCATTTCATTCCAGCAACAACCCGAATGCTCGGTGTCCGTGCAGTTATTGATTCAGGCTTGAGAGACCGCTTAAAACAGCGATTCCCCTCTTTAATTTCTGAAGGCTATTTGGAAATTATTGAAGGGTATGAATGGGGCGGTTTTGGTCGTTATGACGCAAGCTTGCTTGAATGGATGGATGGGATTGCATCCCGTTTACAATTGCCATTGGATTTGGTGTATAACAGTAAGGCCTTTTATGCATTAGGTGACTTAATCTCTAAAGGTGAAATTTCATCAGATCAGTCTATACTATACATTCATACCGGAGGGCTTCAGGGAAATCGAAGTCTGGATTATTTTTCTTCTCAGTCCTCAGCTTCCTGATTGAAATTATGTCATTTTATATCTGGCCGGCGCACCATTCATGAATAATAGCTGGAAAGTACTTGTATTCCAGCGCTCGCACTTTTTTCTCAATATCCTCGACGCTGTCATTTTCGGAAAGGGGGACTTCTTTTTGAAATATAGTATCACCTTCATCGAACTGTTCGTTCACGAGATGAATGGAAATCCCAGTAACGGATTCTTGGTTTTCTTTGACTGCTTTGTGGACGTGCTTTCCATACATTCCTTTGCCGCCGTACTTGGGAAGTAATCCGGGATGGATGTTGAGAATTTTATTTGGAAAAGCCTCGACCAAAAATTCAGGGATGAGTTTAAGGTAGCCCGCTAAAACAATATGAGAAATTTGGTATTGGTCTCGTAATAGAGGGATGATAAATGATGGTGAATTCAATTGTGAAAGCGGAACATGTATCGAGTCTATATCATACGGTTGCATCCGGAGGAGGACGGCAGCATTTTTATTTTCTGTGATGAGCAGAGGTGTTTGGACCTGAGGTATGGTTTGGAAATATTCAACGATGTTTTGCGCATTGGTTCCCGAACCACTGGCAAAAATGGCAATTGAGGGCGTTTTCATGAGCTCAGTTCACTATAATCGCTGGCATTACCGGCATCAATTTTAGTTAAAATACTGTGAGATCGAATTCTTTGTTGTCGCCCAGCTCCTTTAAAAATCTCAATGAGTTCTTGTCGTTTTGCGCTGCAGAACATCTGGACTACAAGAGAATTGAAGTACTGGCTATTGGCCGATTGGATTTGCTGAAGTGCTTCTAAAATGTTTTGTCGGGCCACCTCTGGATTTTGGTGCATAAGGTCAAGACCTTTTCTATGGTAAAGATACATTCCATTTCGAAAACTAACCATCCGACTATTGATCATATTTTCAAGAAGAGCGAATCTTGTTCTGGATTGGTTTGAAGAACCTCCCACGGGCCAGCCTCCCATTCCACTTGCTGTTGAATTTGGAATAGAGTTTGCCACTTCCTGAGCGAGAGTGAAATATTCGCTTCCACCTTCCTCTTCAAAAGTCTCATAGTCATAGGCAATGAATATATAAGCGTAATAGGACATCAGTGAGGATAATTGATTGATGTAATTATTCGTACTTTTTTGAAGGGGTTGAAAAGGGTCAAAACGGAAATTAATGTCTTTATCTACAAAAGATATAACTGGTGTTTTATATGTCGAGCCATAGACGGGTCGAGTGGTCTGAATTTGAATATCTGCTTTAAATTCATTCCTTTCATTATCTGTTTTGATATTGATTTGCATGGAAGCTTCGATACGTTCTTCGGGAAGATAGTCGACATCCGTCCACCGCGTATTCTGAAAAAGGCCTTCTATACTATTTTTCAGTTGCTCAAAAATTTGGGGATCTACTGTTGTTAACTGAGGGGTAGAGATATTGACATCCACCGTTATTTCCTGACTTCGAGCCTGGCTCAGAGTCAGGAGAATGATAAGCGTTGCGAATAGTATGCGTTGCATATATTTTGAGCTTGGTTACTTTATACTGATTGAAACGATGTGATCTAGAATATCGTGTGCAACTTGCATTTTAGATGCCTTGGGAATGTCTAATATCTGATCTTCACTTTTTACTATCCATACTTTATTCTGGTCAGATCCAAAGGGTGATTCCTCCTTTGTCGTCGTATTTAGGACTATAAAGTCAAAGCTCTTCTTTATGCGCTTCTGATTTGCGTTCTGGATCTCGTTTTGGGTCTCCAGCGCAAAACCAATCAACCATTGATTCGGTTTTTTCATATTTGCTAGATGAGCAGCTATGTCCTGAGTTTCTTCGAGAGGGATTTGAGTTATTTGATCCTTACTTTTTAATTTTTGATCCGAGTAGGATTTAGGCCTATAATCGCTTACGGCTGCGCATAAAATCGCTCCGTCGCAATCGGGATAGACTTTTTTAGCTGCGGTCAACATTTCGTCTGCGGTCATGACGGGAAGGGCTGTTAATAGAGGATGATCTGGAACTTGAACTGTTATAGGGCCATGGACGAGTTGTACTTTTGCGCCTCTTGATAGGGCTGCTTTGGTCAAGGCCACTCCCATTTTACCACTGGAACGGTTCCCAATAAATCGAACCGGATCTATGGGTTCATAAGTAGGACCTGCAGTGATGAGTATGGTATGACCTTCAAGGCTTTCATCCTGAGAGGAGAAGTCAAATCGCAAAATTTCTTTAAGGATTTTCTCGGGTTCCATCATTCTCCCTTTTCCGTGGAGTCCACTTGCAAGGAAACCGTCTTCAACTTCTAAAACTCGGTGGCCATAGGCCTGAAGTTGCTTTATATTTCGTTGAGTGGAGGGGTGTGACCACATGTCTAAATCCATTGCTGGAGCTATCCACACGGGACATTTTGCGGAAAGATATGTAGCCAGCAGCATGGAGTCTGCAAATCCATTTGCCATACCCGCGATGGTATGGGCGGTGGCGGGAGCAACAAGCATTAGATCGGCCCAAAGGCCAATTTCTACGTGGCTATTCCAGTTGCCTTCATCATTTATATCACTAATGACAGGATGTCCAGAAAGCGTACTGAATGTGACTTCACCGACAAAACCCAAAGCAGATCTCGTCATAATGACTTTGACTTCAGCACCTTGTTTGATGAGCAGTCGACTTAGAAATACAGATTTGTAAGCGGCAATGCTTCCCGTAACGCCTAAGACGATTTTTTTGCCCGCCAGATTCATAACTTTTTAGTCTTCTTCTTCTTCCTTTCGATCTTCAGGCAGGTAGAATGACAACTCATCATTGAGATATTCCGAGGTAGCAATGAGAGCAGGGTTAGGAAGGCGCTCGTAGAATTTGGAAATCTCTACTTGCTCCTTGTTTTCTTCGATCTCTTCAATCGAATCATTTATGGCAGCAAACTCTTCAAGCTTCGCCAATAATTCCTTTCTCAAATTTACATTAATCTGATTGGCTCGCTTTCCAATTATGGTAAGCGCTTCGTAGACATTGCCTGAATCTTCAATAAAGTCTTCTAATCTTCGGGCTTCTGCATTGGGGTTCAGGCCTTGTGCCCGGCTTTTAATATCATCCATTTAGTAGAGATTTTAATTGTTCTTGAGAATCGGACTTGAATTTTTTGATCTCCTCAGCATATTCGCTGTTGGAATACCGCTTGAGGAACTGATCTGCGAGTTCCAGTGTTCGGGTATATCTTTCTCTTTGCTTTGAGTATACACTTTTCTTTGCTAAGCGATACTCGGCACGAGTCATTTGAAATCGAATCTTTTCCGCAGCATTGGTTTCGGGATAGTCTTGCAGGACAATCTCATAGGATTGAACCGCTGCCTGATATCGGCTCATATCATGATACAAATCTGCTCTGGCAATCGCTTTCTTTTCTAGTTTTTTTCTCATTTCGTCAATGAGATTATTGCACTCCCCAACTTTTTCACTGTTGGGATAGGTGTTAACGAAGGTTTGAAGCTCATCAATAGCTTGCTGAGAATAGGTCTGATCCAATCTAAAGTTAGGCGAAAGCAAATAGTTCGAGTAGGCTGACATAAACATGGCCTCCTCTCGCAATGGACTTGTGCCAAATGTGGTACTGAAATTCTTGAAATAATAAGAGGCGAGAATGTATTGCCCTAGATGGTAGTACGTATAGGCATATTTAAAGTAGAGTTCCTCAGCCTCTGTTTTTCCCTTATAAGCACTGACAATTTGTTCAAACAAAGTCTGAGCTTTAAGATATTCTCCTTCTTCATAGTATTTCATACCAGCGGCATACATCACCTGGCTGTTCCCACTCGTTCGCACGCGCTCAAAATCTGATTTGCATGCGGCAAATGAAAACAAAAAAACAAAAAACAGAACGAAATGTGATGTCCAACTGTACCTCATATCAAGCCACAAAAGTACTTAAAGATTAGCATTATAGCAAATTATTCTCGAACCCTGAGGTCTTCGACTCTGAGGTTGGGATTATTTTCTGGCTGAAAAGTAAATTCGTCTTTGGAAATGGAAGGCTCTGTATTAATATTGCTAAGCTCGAGAATATACCGCATGCCATCTCTTTCCGTGACCTTTATGTACTGTGGGAAAGCGGAGGACTTATAAATTGCCATCCCAGCTTTTACGACATCAGCTGACTTATCCTTAGGTTTGAAATCTACTAAATAAATTTCACCTTGACCGTTTCCTTCCTTACCAGTAATGTCAAAATCAAAATCATCCGTATTGTAAACCTTTAGCATTTCTTCCGGGCTCAGCGGAAGTGCATTTTCTGCATTTGCGTCATAAATTTGAACTTCCTGTAGATCCGGGTCGAATACCCATTGGGTTTTTCCATCTGTTTTAATCCATCGATCACCCATGGTTGCACTATATTTATCGCCTGATTTGATGAGATTCCCCTCAAATTCGATATTATTTTGCTCTGGTATTTTAACGGTTAGCTTAAAGTCAAAAACCATTTGCTTTTGATCTACAAAGGACGATAGCATTCGATCCATGATTTGTTCAGCAGACTCCTGAGAGTGAATACCAGTAACTGCAAGGAAGAATGAAGTGAATATGAGGAGGATATAGGGACGCATATTTTTTGCGATTATAACTCTGTAAGATTGTATCTTATTGTTTTCCTTCAGAAATTGACTTTGGGAATTTATATTTCCCTAGGGTAGGAGTGGGAGGCAAAGTTAGGACTTAATAGGGTGTGCTATTTTGCTGATCCTCTATACTCTCCAGAATATGTTCCAATTCATCTGTAGATTGAACGAGTACTTCGCGAGCTTTCGATCCTGCATTGGCACCTGTAATTCCAAAGTGCTCGAGTTGATCCATAATTCGACCTGCTCGGTTGTATCCTAATTTTAGCTTCCGTTGAATCATTGATGTTGAACCATGCTGGTTTTGAACCACCAGGCGAGCTGCATCTTTAAACATCTCATCTAACTCGTCAACCGAAATCTCTCCGGGCTGGTCTCCGGCTTCGCTATCATATTCTGGTAGAAGATAGGGCTGACTGTAGCCTTGTTGTTTTTGTATGTGGCCTAAAACCAGTTCAACCTCAGGCGTGTCTACAAACGCACATTGTAATCGCACCAAATTGCTATCTGAAGAAAAGAGCATATCTCCTCGGCCTATGAGTTGATCAGCGCCACCTGCATCTAAAATAGTTCTTGAATCTACTTTGGAGGTTACTTTAAACGCAAGACGTGCCGGGAAATTCGCCTTTATAATTCCCGTAATAATATTCACGGAAGGCCGCTGAGTAGCAATAATGAGATGGATACCCACAGCTCTAGCCAACTGAGCCAACCTACCGATAGGAAGTTCGATTTCTTTTCCTGCTGTCATAATCAAATCCGCAAATTCGTCTATGACCAGAACGATGTAAGGTAGAAATTTATGCCCTTTTTTGGGGTTGAGTTTTCGGGAGACGAACTTATTGTTATATTCTTTCAGGTTTCTCGCATGAGCCTTTTTAAGAAGATCGTATCTGTCATCCATCTCGATACATAGGGATGCAAGGGTATTCACAACCTGACTGGTGTCTGTAACAATCGGTTCATCGTTATTCGGAAGACTAGCCAAAAAATGCTTATCAAGTAGACTGTAGGGAAACAATTCCACCTTTTTGGGGTCAACCAAGACAAGTTTTAGTTGTGATGGGTGTTTTTTATACAGCAGGGACATGAGTATAGTATTAATACCTACTGATTTACCCTGCCCTGTTGCTCCCGCAATGAGAAGGTGCGGCATTTTGGCTAAATCTGCAATAAATACCTTGTTTGAGATATCTTTTCCTATGGCAATGGGTAACTCCATTTTAGCCCGGTCGTATTTAGGATCCTCCAGGACCTCTCTGAGAGATACAATTTGTTTGTTTTTATTTGGAACCTCAATTCCGATGGTGCCTCGTCCGGGAATAGGGGCTATGATACGTATTCCAAGGGCTGACAGGCTTAATGCAATATCATCTTCGAGGTTTTTTATTTTCGAAATCCGAACCCCAGGCGCCGGAACGATCTCATAAAGAGTTACTGTTGGCCCTATTGTAGCTCTGATTTTAGTTATCTCTATTTTATAGTTATAGAGTGTTTTTATGATTTGCTTTTTCTTGTGCTCAAGCTCTTCTTTATCTATGGATATGTTACTGTCATCGTGCTGCTCCAAGAGGTCTAAAGCCGGGCTCTTGTAATGGGACAATTCGGCTGTAGGATCATACAGGTCATTAATATTTCCTCGATCTTCCTCTTGTACATTTATTTCCGGAACATCCACACCTTCGGTACTGATCTCAACTTCAAGTCCATCGTCTTCTTCATCTGGGTCCTTTTCCTCATGGGGTGAATCTGTTTCCAGGTCTACCTCGTAGCTTTGATTTTCAGGCTTATTCTGCTGGAGGGGTCGATTGATAACTGGAGTTTCTTCAGAAGACTGTTTTTCTTCCTCTGGATCTGGAGTCGCATCAGATTTATCTGGGTGGGATTCTTTAGGTGTTTTATCTTGAGGTAGGTTCGATTCTTCTGTAATGACTTCTTCCGGCGCTTGAAGCCAGTTCTTCCATTTTTGAAAAGAAACGGGTTTGAGCTGGGGGTTGAAGAGCCAAATAAAATAAGCAATAACGATGGTGAGGATGAGGAAAAACAAGCCAATATCTCCTAAAAAATTGGAAAGCCAAATCCGCATGGATTCCCCAAATGCTCCTCCCCACGGAAAAGGAGAATTCGAAAAGACGAAATCGAAAACAACACTCGAAAAAGCTGCTACAATAAGAGTGTAAAAAGTGAATCGAAGGGTTGAATACCATTGGATGCCCCTCCAAAGTTCATAAGCGTATTTTAATCCTAAGATAACAAAAGCTATTGCAGGAATACCAAATCCCCAGTAAATCATCTGGTGAGACAAAATAGCACCTAATCTTCCCGTTAAATTTTTCATTGGAAGATCCCCCCATAGAAAATGGCTCCATTCAAATTCATAAATCTGGGCCTGATCTACCTTCCAGCTTGTAGCGTAGGAGATATATGCAAATGATAAATAAATGGAAAAAGCTGCAACGAAAGCACCCATTATTTTTCGCCAACGCTCACCCGGAGACCAACTATTGAAGTCGAACCGGTTTTTCTTTTCTCTTTTTTTCTTTCTTCGGGCCATGTTCTGCACCTTTTCCTTTACCATAGTCTAATGGCAAATCACAATAGCAATTATTGAATTTCAAATGAACCCTAAAGATACAAAATTATACATAGTGACAACTTATAATATGATTTAAGTTTAAGAAACCAGACATTCGGTGAGCCATAGAAAGCTGTACTTTATGTGAATAAAGTTGTATATTTGTTGTTGGACTTAAATAGATTATAATTATGGAAATTTCAGAAGTTGACCGCCGATCTGGTATTACACGAGAATCTTTTGCAGATACTTATCTGGCTAATAGAAAGCCGGTTGTGTTTACTGATCTGATAGATCACTGGCCAGCTAAAGACAAATGGACCATAGATTATTTTCGTGAAGAATACGGTCATTTGGAAGTGCCTGTTTTTTCCCCAAAAGTGTCGGAGGGTGGGAAAAATTATATGGGACCTGAAAAGAAGATACCCTTTAGGGAGTATTTAGATACTATATCTGCGGGCCCCACAGAATTACGGATGTTTTTATTTAACATATTTCGACATGCTCCGGAGCTTTGCAATGATATAAAAGAGCTTGAAATTATGGATGGTTTCATCAATAATTATCCTTTCATGTTCTTTGGTGGGGAAGGCTCCTACGTAGCCTTGCATTACGATATTGACTTGTCACATGTGTTTCTAAATCAGATCCATGGTAGAAAGCGTGTTGTGTTGTTTCCACCTGAGCAAAGTAAGTACTTGTATCATCATCCGTTTACAGTTGCATCATATGTAGACGTGAATAGCCCAGATTACAAAAAGTACCCAGCTTTAAAACACGTCAAGGGATATGAAACGATTATTTATCCGGGAGAGACTTTGTTCATGCCTAGTGGATTTTGGCATTATATTGAATATTTGGACGGAGGATATTCCATTTCACTCCGGGCCAACGACTCTTATGTACGTCGCGTCAAAGGATTATTTAATATAGCTCGTCATTACGTAGTGGACAGAGGGATGAATAAAATTATGGGTAAATCCTGGAAGAAGATGAAGGAAGAGATGGCTAAAAAGCGGGCAGAGAATGCGGTTAGCGTTTAAAATTTTGAGATTCAGCAATTGATTGATGAATATAATTTCGCTGGACGTTGAGCTTTGTTTTTGGCCATCATATAGCATGGGTAATCCAAATTTTTGCAACGCATCCCTTATCTAGGATTGAGGCAGAGAAAAACTTAGATCTGCTCTGTTAATAAAGCATATTTTTCCAAAACTTTTAGGCAAAGAAGTTCCTCAAACGTTTTATTTTGGAACCTTTTAACGTGATTTTTCGCATTATTAATGATCGGTAGAGCTTTTTCAGGATGTTCAATGTAGAGGTTTATTTTTTCCTCAAGATCACTAAAATCATCTTTTACTTCTACATAGTGTACATTTGGCTTGAGTTTGCCTTCCATAAACCACGTTTCATACTTGGGTTTTGGCATTAGGCAAAGCGAGTTGGAAGACATCGCCCATTTTAAGTTTGTCGCTACGTCATTCCCCTCGGGACAAAAAATAAATTTAAATTTTAATTGGTTTGCGATCGACATAAAAGGCTTTTGCCACGGTACATTTTCTTTAGGACGATTGGTTTGGCCTACATCATAAATAGGGTGGTCATAGTATCTTTGAACGAAATTTTGTCTCAGCTTTCGATAGGCCGAACCTCTCCAAACCAAAGCATCTTTTTTTTCTGAGAAGGACAAGGAGTCTTGGACCCATCGAAAATGTCGTCTCTTATTTAATTTAAATAATATTGAGTTCTTATTATCTCCTTTAATAGGGCGAGCCTTTATCAGAGTAGGGTGGGGATAGATTTTTGTTGAATCTCCGAAAACATATGCAAATTTGGTATCTTTAGAGAAATAGTGCAGAAACTCTTTGAGGTCTAAGTAATAACCTGTGCCTTTTGTTTTCTTATAATCTTTTACGGCCACTGCCTCTGGAGGAATGGGGAAAGAATTTTCCACTTTAAAATAGTAGTTTATTCGATCCGAAACCTCTTTATCACTCAGTTTTTTTTCATAGCGCTTTAAAAAGCGATATCTCCATCGAAAATATACATTTGGCAGGGCATTGTAGCTATAATTTTTTATATAGTACCAGAGGTTCATTTATGCAATAAATTGAGAGGAAGCTTGCCTATGATTTGTTGTCTAATCAATTTTGAAGTCGCAATTTGTAAGAACTTTTTTACTAAGGCATCAAAGTGAAGCGGTATCATGTCTTTTCTACAAAAGGAAAATTTACCTGATTATTAAATGACTAAAAAAGCAAAGAATTTGCTGCCTACTTTAAGGTTTTATCCGAGTTTTCAAAGTTAGGTTTCAAACTTTCTCCCCGGGATATTCTTTTTTGAAAGAATAGGATAGAATATCAAAAGTAGTTACGATACCCATTAAATTTTTAGTACCGGGTTCTACGATGGGCAAAGCGTGAAACCAATTCCGCAAAAATACTTGTGCCGCTGTCCCGATTTTATCATTTGGCTCCAAAACCGCAAGCTTTTTTGTCATCACACGAGAAACCTTCACGTATTGATAACTATCAAAACTTTCATTTAGCCATAGTAAATCGGAAGTCGTAATTAGCCCTACAAGTTCGTCATTTTCGACCACAGGCATATGATGAATATGCTTTTCCGAAAAAATATCTTTTACTTTGTCCAGAGTATCATCAGGCGAAACTGTGAATAAATCTCGGGTCATTATGCTGGATATCGGTTCGTTCATCATGGCTTTTAGTTTTTTACAATATAACGAAAAAGATATTATTTTGAAATTATTCTATCAAAAAATATTAGAATAGATCGCTGATGAGTTTGTCGTCTACTATTTTGGGCAGGGTTATTTTCAAGTTCGATGTTTGGCTCATTTCTTTTCGAATAGCAGCTAATGCTTCGGGATTTCGCGCCCAAGCCCTTCGGGCAACTCCGTTATTTACATCCCAATGTAACATGTTGGATGCTTTCCTTTCTGATTCGGCACTGCCATCTAATACTAGGCCGAAACCTCCATTGATGACTTCTCCCCATCCAACGCCACCACCATTGTGTAGCGATACCCAGGTCGCTCCCCGAAATGAGTCACCAATGACATTTTGAACAGCCATGTCAGCCGTGAACTTGGATCCATCATAGATATTGGCTGTTTCTCGAAAAGGACTGTCTGTCCCAGATACATCGTGATGGTCCCGTCCTAAAATAACAGGCCCTTTCAGCTCTCCTTTAGCAATGGCCTGGTTAAATGCCCGGGCCAATGCAATTCGACCGCTTGAATCGGCATATAAAATCCGTGATTTGGATCCCACTTGCGGAATTTGCTCTCCAGCCTTTGAGATCCAGTCGATGTTATCTTGCAACTGTCCTGAAATCTCAGGAATGGCATTAGCCAGTTCATCTCTTAGCACTTGCTCTGCAATTCGATCAGTAGTTTTTAGATCTTCAGGGCTGTTCGAACTGCAAACCCAGCGGAAAGGACCAAAGCCCCAATCGAAGCACATGGGGCCCATGATGTCTTCAACATAGGATTTGTACTTATACTCTTTATGGTCATTATCTGCCCAAATATCGGCGTCTGACTCACCCGCCTCTTTGAGAAAGGCGTTCCCATAGTCCCAAAAGTACATTCCGCCATCTACTTGTTTGTTCACAGCATCCACATGTCTTCTTAAGCTGGAACGAACCTCTACCATAAATTGGTTACTATCTCTCTGTAATAGCTCCTCAGCTTCCTCAAATGTGTATCCTGCCGGGCAGTATCCCAAATCCTGAATGTTATGCAAGGATGTTTGGTCTGATCCCAGGTCGACCTGAACCTCTTTTTCATTTAAGTACTCCCATAATTCCACTATATTTCCATGATAGACCAGCGCAATACCGGTCTCTTTAGATCGCTCTTCCTGTATCCGGCGAACCAGACCCGCAAGGTCTCGATACACATTTTCTTTTTTTATGTATCCGTCCTGTAATCTTTGATTCACCATTTCTGAATCCACTTCCGCAATCACACCGACGCATCCCGTAATTTCAGCTGCCAAAGATTGTGCTCCACTCATGCCACCTAAGCCGGAAGTAATATAAAGCGCGCCATTCAGCTTCTGATCTCCCAGGGCTTTTTTACGACCGGCATTGAGAAGGGTTATTGTAGTCCCATGGACAATTCCTTGTGGGCCTATATACATAAATGAACCTGCAGTCATTTGCCCATATTGGGTGACACCCATGGCATTATATTTATTCCAGTCGTCAACTTTTGAATAGTTGGGAATCATCATGCCATTGGTCACGACCACGCGGGGTGCATGCGATGAAGATGGAAACAAACCCATGGGATGCCCAGAATACAGAACTAAGGTCTGATCATCCGTCATTTCGGATAGCATTTGCATGGTAATAAGGTATTGTGCCCAATTCTGGAATACGGCTCCATTCCCGCCGTAAGTGATGAGTTCGTGCGGATATTTTGCCACTAAAGGATCCAAATTGTTTTGGATCATAAGCATGATGGATGCAGCCTGTTTACTCTGGTGTGGGTATTGATCAATTCCGCGGGCATGCATATCGTAAGTTGGACGGAACCGGTACATATAAATTCTACCATATGTATTCAATTCTTTGGCGAATTCAGGAGCAAGCTCTTTATGCCATTCTACCGGAAAGTACCTCAGTGCGTTACGCACCGCAAGCTGTTTCTCTTCGATACTCAGAAGTCCATCAATTCGCCGAATCGGAGCGTGGGCGACTCCATGGTCCCGTTCTGGTGCAGCAGGAGGGAGTCGATCCGGTATTCCCTGGCTAATCATTTCTTTGAAAGAATGGGTTTTTTCTGAATGCATGGCAGTTTTGTTTTTGATGTAATTAGAATATGGAGTGCTTCAAAGATGAAACCTCTTCTATAATGCAAACCAAAAAAAAAGGTTAGTGCATGCACTAACCTTTTTTTATCAAATGAATGAAATATTACTGTTTGACTTCCACAGCTTTAAGGGCTTTTCCCTTTTTTCCGGAGCAGGCTTCCTTTTTATCTTTACTGCAACAACTTTTTTTATCGGCACTTGCCAATTCAGTACCCTTTTCTGCGTCTGGCTGCGCGGTATTATTGTCAGCTTTACTTTCGCTATCTGCCTTTCCTTTTTTGGAACTACAACAGGCTTTTTTACCGGATTTTGATCCGCATTTCGATTTTTTGGATTCATTTTTCACTTCTGCTTCCCGCTTTGTGATCACCTTAGTGTTCATTTTAGCTGTAGCATACTTTTTGTCAGCTGAAACTTTTTCAGCTTTTAGAGTGGATTGCTTTTCTTCTACTTCGCTTTGTGCCATGGCAAAATGACCGAAAGCGAACATTGCCAGAGATAATAAAATAATCTTTTTCATGAGATTGTATATTTGTTTGATTCAAAAGTAAAGAATTATTCTGATTTCTTTGATTATTGAAAGGACATTAACATATCTTTAAATATTTTAGAACAGTCCTAAAGAGAAAAAGTAGTGAAAGACTATCGCAAAATACTGGTCATCAGGTTTAGCTCAATGGGGGATATCGTCCTGACAAGTCCAGTGCTGAGGGTCTTGAAAAATCAAACCTCGGCTGAGGTCCACTATCTAACAAAATCTAGTTTTGAAAGCCTGATTTCAGAGAACCCGTATGTTGACAAACTATGGCTGCTCAAAAAAGGAGAGTCTGTTTCATCTCTGACTAAGCGACTAAAGGAGCAACATTTTGACCTCATTGTTGATCTTCACAATAATATCCGATCCATTAGTTTCTCTAAATTAATGGGAGTTCCCACTCGGCGTTTCAATAAGCTCAACGTTGAAAAGTGGCTTTTCGTGAATCTGAAATACAACCGCCTTCCCGATTTGCATATTGTCGATAGGTATCTGGATACCCTTTCATGTCTCGACGTAGTAAATGATGAAAAAGGTTTGGATTTTTTTATTTCTCCTAAACAGAGATTTCAATTATCAGACCCGAACTTTGAAGAGTATGTCGTTTTTGCCGTTGGGGCAGCGCATTATACAAAACAGGTTCCAATTAGCCAGGCCATCCCCCTTCTCAACCACATCTCAGCCCCTGTAGTCCTTATTGGAGGACCAGACGACTTAGAAAGGGCGAATCAAATTGCTGAGTCTATTTCTGGCCCCTTGATGAACCTGACTGGAAAACTGAGTATTCAGGAATCCGCCTCTGTTATAAGCGGTGCCTCTTTGGTCATGGCCCCGGATACCGGCATGATGCATATTGCTGCGGCTTTAAAAAAACCAATCGTTTTATTTTGGGGAAGCACGAGTAAAGAATTTGGCATGTATCCCTATTACGGAAGAAATGAGGTTCCCGTTTTAAATATTAAAGTCTCCGGACTCAAGTGCAGACCTTGTACTAAATATGGAAAGTCTAAATGTCCAATGGGACACTTTAAATGTATGTTACAATGGAATCCCATGGAAGTCGCTGAAGAGATAGAGACTTTCTATCGGGAATTAGTTCGAAAGTGAAGGTCAATTTGAACAAGATTGAGTTTAATGTTTTGTATTATTGTAAAAATAAAACTGAATGAGTACAATAAATATTCCGGGGAATAATCAGGGGCCAAACCCCAAGAAGGTCATTAATTTGATTGTGATAGGAGTAGTGGCTCTTATCCTTTTCGCCGTTTTAACGAACACGACATTCCTTACTATCGATGCGGGGCACCGAGGAGTTCTTTTTGAGCGCTTCGGAGGCGGACTTAAAATGGACAAGATATATAAACAGGGTTTTCATGTGGTAGCACCCTGGAACACCATGTACATTTATGACGTGCGTGTAAATGAGAACTATGAAAAAATGTCTGTCTTGTCACGAAACGGTCTAACCATTCAAATTGACCTTTCCTACCGGTACCGACCCCATGCTGATAGTTTGCCTGATCTTCACAATCAAATTGGAAGAACCTATCACGAGCGAATCGTTTTGCCTGAAATCCGATCGGCTACCCGAGAAGTAATTGGTCAGTATCTGCCCGAGGAGTTGTATTCAACTAAGCGTGAGACGATTCAGCAAGAAATTTTTGATAAAGCGCGAATTTCGATTGAACGTCGCTTTATCCAAGTAGATGCTATACTTATCAGGGAGGTAAATCTACCTAAAACACTTCAAGATGCCATTGAAAGAAAACTTGAGCAAGAACAAGCTGCTTTAGAGTATGAGTTTAGATTAGAGCGAGAGAGAAAAGAAGCAGAACGTAAGATTATTGCTGCAGAAGCAGATGCCGAAGCCAATCAGATCTTAAATAAGAGTCTTACACCGAATATCCTGAAGGATAAAGGGATTGATGCGACCATTGAATTGGCCACTTCGAGCAACTCCAAAGTTGTTGTTGTAGGTAGTGGGAAAGATGGACTGCCGCTAATCCTCGGCAATAATTAGAGGTCTGGATAGATAAATTTTATATTATCCCTCAGCGGTGTTCTTCGCTGGGGGATATTTTTTTTCTACTATCGTTCGATGCGGGTATGGAATTTCGATATCAGCAACTCTAAAGCGCTCTAAAATCCGCTTATATAGATTCGACTTTAATTCCACACCATCGGCCAGGTTTTCGGTCCATACCATAGCGCGAACCTGGACGCCCGAATCCAGCCAGTTTAATATTCGAATTCGAACTGCTGGCACCCCTTCCTCAATATCCTCGGGTTTTCGGTTATCAATATAAAGCGGATGGGCCATGGCCTCTTCTCGAATGATTTTGAACGCCTTGTCCATATCGGCCTCAAAAGCAACACTCAATTCAATGAAATTGCAAATTCGCAAGTCATTGATCGTACTGTTGATTATTGTTTCATTACTGATGATGGAGTTGGGAATAATTATCCGGCGATTTTCAAAGTTCCGAATGACAGTATGCCTTAAGGTAATGTCCTCAACAACACCCAAATTAAGATTAATATTCACCACGTCATTAACTCGGAAAGGACGAAAAAGAACAATGAAGATGCCTCCTATTATATTGGCAATAGCAGATTGTGAAGCAAAGCCCACTGCAATAGTCAATAAGCCCGCCCCAACAAATATCTTCTCCCCGTATACGCGCAACTGGGGAATTCCGAAAATAAAAATGAGTAGGGCTATGAGGATAAAGGAGAAACTAATGGCGTTGGAAATAAAGCTGTAACTGGTCGGATCAAAACGCTGTTTTTCCCCTCGATTGAGTCTCTGGAAAATTTTATATAGAATCCATCGAGTGAGCTTTATAATTATCCCCGTTACCAGGGCTGTAATGAAAAAGTATAACAGCAAGCGCCAAATCAGTGGATCCATAATATTTACTTAGATTTAAAGATACAAAATTCGGAGGGTCACCTACGATAAAAAGGAATACAGAAATTGAGTGAATATGATTTTGAAAACAACGGCCACAGGCAGCATTAAAGTGAATCCGATCACGGGAAGTTTATTATCCGTTTTTTCCATGGCATAATCCAAAATGGCGGGTTGAGTGGCCACCATACCTAACAAGATGCTAAATGGGATCTTCAGAACTTTATAACCTATAATAAGTGTAAACGTAGCCGTGAGGAAACTAAACACACTTCCAGCGAGAAATATCCAACCTCCTCCCCCTGATCCTACAATGGAAAAGAAGTTGTATCCCGAGTTTACTCCGATGCCCGCTAACATGAAAATGAGTCCGATCTGTCGCAGACTAATGTTCGCAGAAAAGGGTAGTGACCAAACAATCGGGCCCGTTCGCCGCAGTGCTCCTAGCAATAAGCCTACGATGAGCGGCCCTCCGGCCATCCCCAATTTGAAGCTATACTCACCCAATTCAAAAGTCATCATTCCCAAAATCAATCCCATTGCCATACCCAAGCCAAAAGAAAATAAATCTATTTTACTCAGAGCTTCATACGAATCACCAAATAGCCGGGAAACACGACTCATTTCTTTTCTCCGAGCCACAAAACGAACCCGATCACCTAATTCTAAAACGGTGGAGCCATTCGCCAACAAATCAATATCCCCCCGACGAATGCGAGTAATCAATGCCGAGAATTTTTCATTGAGATTTAAACTGGCAATTCTTTGTCCCGCGACTTTCGGATTTGAGACAAAAATGCGTCGATAGTCATACTCAGATCGATCGAAGGTGAGTTTCCGCTCTGATTTTCGTCCCAAAAACGCAGTTACCTCTTTCACTGCATGGGCTGAACCGACAACCACAATCTCATCACCTGCCTGCAAAATGGTATCGTAGGAGGATAAGCTTACCTGACCATCTCGGCTCATTCGGCCAAAAACGATAGACCACTTTTGTTTGCGAATTAAATCCCGGATCTGCAACCCCTTTGGATTTTCCCATTCAACGAAAATATTCGCATTGGATAATGCGCGACGCGACGGATACAAATGTTCTAATTCTTGTTCTTCTGATTTGAAGTCAATACGTAGCAACCGCTGTACTAATGCTATTGACACCATTGCGCCAATTACACCCATGGGGTAGGTGAGGGAATATCCCGTGACTGCCTTTTCCTGTTCTGAACGAATGAAGTCGACGCCGTCTCCCTTCGAAATAATATCTAAAAGACCTGCCAGAGCCGGTGTGTTTGTAGAGCCACCTGCATAGATTCCCGAGGTAATAGCAGCTTCAAATTGCAACAGATAGTGGATTCCTACCGCCAAACTGGCCGAAAGAGAAAGCATCAGCAAAATAAAAAGGATGTCGCGGGCTCCGCGGTCTTTAAATGTGCTGAAAAAACTGGGCCCACTATTGAGTCCGATGCTGTAAACAAAAATACTCAGTCCCAGCCAAATGACGACTTCAGACATCCTTAGCTCGGGATCCAAACCACCAATGATTAAACCCACAAATAGCACGGCTGCAATCCCCAGACTTGTTCCAAATATGCGGACCTTACTTAGCGCATAGCCGATAGCCGCTACAACAAACAGCAATAAGATCTCATTTTCTGCCAATAGGGATAACATAAAACAAAGGTAACGATTATCCCGCGTCTATGGCCAAATATTATGCGGTTTTTGCCTCTACATAGACCGCCCCCTGTTTCTCATAGTAAGCCACATCATAACAATAATGAATCGCCCTTTTTTCGTCTTGTTTCACATGCGTGCAATATCCAAACCGGAATCCACGCTGAAGCAATTCATTCCGATTTACTCTATTAAGCTGCTTGTCACACAGTTCCCTTAGAATTCGCCGGTTGCGTCGAAGACAGTTGTTGATGTTCCGCATCATATTATTTTGATCCCGGTATTTTCGATTGTGAAAAGCAGACCGACAATCTGCCGTGCAAAACTTTTTATCGGTGCGGCCTCGGAAAGGCTCCCCGCATTCTTGACATGATTTCATAAGTATATAAATTAGTTATTTCACTTATGAGTGTCAAGCTGATTTTTAAGCGTTCCTTATTTTTTATTTTTTTTTGGGCGGCACCCCATCCCGAGGAGCGCGAGGCGCTTTCGAGGATGGGGTCGGGCTATTCAGGGGTTCCGTACTCGAGCCGCATTTTTGCGGCTCGGTACCCTCGGCCGATTCCGGCCCAGGCCCTTACTATCCCTGCCGCAATCGTTTGCGATAGCTTGAAAGAAATCGATGGAATAGCAAAGCCCCTGCAGACTGTTCTTGCAGCTGTAACTATCTATGTTGTAGGTATGGGTATTAAATGCGTTTACTTTCTATCGATAGATAGACGCCCGGCTCCCATGAAGGCTAATACAGCAAATCCTCCCAGAAATAAAAGCGCATGTTCTTTATCAGCTAAGGGATCACTTCCATGTACGATCAGTGCTGCTACAAGCATGGTGAATATTAAAGGGATGGCGCATAATCGGGTTTTCCAGCCCAAAACCAAGCCCACTGCACAAAATAATTCCGCAAATACGGTCAAAATTAAGCTGGGTGCCGCTCCTATACCCAAAGGATCTGCAAAGCCCCAATCTGAATTTATGATTTTCATGAATTTGGGCCAGCCGTGAGTGATCATCAGTCCTCCAAATACCAGGCGCGCGATTAATAATGCGTAATCTCTGTTTCGTATTGCGGCCATAATTGTTTGTATTTTGATTTATAGCTCAAATATCTAAAATTCCCTTCCATCTCTTGGTTAATTTTGAAATTTTTGTCCCTTCATTCAAAACAATAGTTGTTGACAATCCTTATATTTTTACTTTTTTATTTCTATTGCTTACAAATTGAATCTAAAAACCTATAATATTGGGAAAGCCTATTTTGGGTATTGTCTATGCAAAAGCGAATCTTAGTTCTTCTTCTTTCTGCCGTGAAATTTACTCATATCATGGATGTCATGATTATGATGCCATTGAGTGATATCTTTATGAAGGAGTTTGGTATCAAAGCTTCTCAATTTTCTTATTTGATCTCGAGCTATGCTATAGGCGCCTTTTTCTCCAGTCTATTGGGCGTCTTTACATTGGATTATTTTGGCAGGCGGCAGAGCCTTCTATTTGTATATGGAGGATTCACTATTAGTACTTTTTTTTGTGGGTGGGCAGACTCCTATGAAGCCCTGCTTGCCCTTCGCTTTGTCACTGGGATATTTGGAGGGTTGATTGGAGCTCTGGCATTAGCTATTGTGAGTGATTTGTACAGTTTTAAACAGCGGGGTAAAGCCATTGGTATTTTGATGGCTGCTTTTTCAGCGGCTTCAGCTCTAGGTGTTCCATTCGGATTGTATTTCGCAGCGGTTTATACCTGGTCTTTTCCTTTTTATTTTTTGGCCGCTATCGGTCTTGTTTTGTTTATCTGGATGTATTTTATCATGCCGGAAATGATGGCTCATACTGAACAAGAAAAGCGATCCATAAGACAGACCGTGCAAGATATTGTTCAGGATTCCAATCAGACTCGGGCACTATGGTTGGGCGTCTTTCTCGTATTAGGACATTTTTTGGTAATCCCATTTATTACTCCTTCTATGGTAAGAAACGTCGGCTTTGAACAATACCAAATCAGCTATATTTATTTGGCTGGTGGCATTCTAACCATTGTGACGGGGCCGTTGATCGGCTGGATAACAGATCGTTACGGTGCCCTGAGGACCTTTTTTGTTGTAGTGGTTCTCTCTTTCATTCCGGTACTCTTTATTACAAATATGGGCCCAACGGCCATACCGGTAGCTTTGATCGTCACTTCATTATTTTTCGTGTTGGGAAGTGGTCGTATGATTGCTCCTAACACAATGATAACAGCTGCCGTAGGCCCCAAGACGCGGGGTAGCTTCATGAGTGTGAAATCTGCACTGCAGCAACTCTCTGTGGCTATGGCCTCATTGATCGCCGGTGCCATAGTGTATGTGAATGAGGAGGGCCAATTAGATAATTATTATTACGTGGGTTTCTTATCTATCGCGTTCTGTTTGCTTGCGATGTGGATAGCTCCAAAATTGAAAGTGGCGTCTGGAAATTGAGGTCATTCCGAATCTGGCGAATTGATTACTTTTGTGGAAAACAAAACAACCATGCGAACGATAATGCTTTTTGCGCTCCTTTTTAGTGTGTTTATTTCCTGCGCTCAGCAGGAGACTGAATCTGCAACTGATGAACAGAAATCATCAACGAGTCCTACCTCAAACGGACCGATTACCACTGAAGTTGAGGATCGAGATCCCGTCATTGATATGATCCTTGTTGAAGATTTTCATCCGACTGAACATTGGGCAGAATACAGTGCGTATATTCAAGGTCGAGATGCGAAATACTACCATATAGATGGTGGCTATGGTTCTGACATTTCAGTTACTCTAAGTGGGGGGCATCCATCCATTCAACTCATGATTATGGACATTGAGGATAAAATGGTTCTCCGGGAGAACTTAAATGGAAAGGATATTGAGTGGTCAGGTACTTATAAATTGAGCGGCCGCTATACTTTTATTGTATCTCTGGATTCCAGATTTGAGGGCAAGGAGCAAGTGAGAACGCCTTTTGACATTCGGTTCAAGCTTGAACCACAGTCTAATAAATAATACATTTAGGGAAATGTGGCCGGATTCATTGCGTGAGGGGTACGGAGGGGCGCCGCGGTATGCGGTGCGACCGAACGAAGTGAAGGTCCGATAGCCCGAAGGGGCCCGACCCCGAGGGACCGACCTTTGGAGGACCCTCGAGGGGCACGCCCAAAAATTTATAAAAACTGTTGAGGTAGAAGGTTGTTGTAAAGAAAATTTAATGAATATGAAAAAGTGGGCGATTGGTATTGGAATTGCTGTTGTTGTTCTAGCTATATCTGTTTGGGGCTTTATTGAATGGAATAGCGAGTCCTTGCCTGATGCCCGGTCTGGACCTGAAGCTGAGGCCTTGGCGGATAGAATGTTGAGCGCTGTGAATAAAGAGGCGTGGGATTCTTTGGGATATATTCAGTGGTCATTTATGGATCGGGCGCATTATGTTTGGGATAAAAAGGACCATAAAGTTCAGGTAAAATGGGAGCAAACAGAGGTTTTGTTGGACCCGAATAAGATTGAAGGTGCGGCCTGGGAGAATGGTGAGAGGGTAGAAGATCCTACGTCGTATTTGGAGGAAGCTTTTGAGCGATTTTGCAATGATGCATTTTGGATGAACGCTTTTGTGAAAGTTCGCGATCCGGGTACAAGTCGAGGTATTGTAGAGCAGGATGGGCGCCAGGGACTTTTAGTGACTTATCAAAGTGGGGGTGTGACCCCGGGAGATTCTTATCTATGGTGGCTGGATGAAACAGGGCGCCCAGAGTCGTTTCAAATGTGGGTTTCGATCGTGCCCGTTGGGGGGATGGAATTTAGCTTTGAGGATTGGGATACCTTATACAATGGTGCCCTGGTTGCTCAGCAGCATAAAAATGCGGTCATGAATGTAGAAATTAAAAATATTCAGGCGGGGGCGAGTTTAGGTTCAATGGGGCTGAATAGTGATATTTTTGATTATTTTGCGAGTGGGAATTAATGCCGGAATTATCCTTTTTCTAATTGATTATGAAAAATACAAATACGTATCGATCTATATTTGAGTCTTTTCTGAACGAACGGCGGTGGGGTGGTGAACCCGCTTCAGTTTATGAGCCCATCCAATATATCCTCAGTATTGGAGGTAAGCGATTTCGACCTGTCTTGACTTTGCTGTCTGGTGATACCTTTGGAGAGGTGAATGCTGTCCACCTCGAAATGGCATTAGGCATAGAGGTTTTTCACAATTTCACCCTGCTTCACGATGATATTATGGATCAGGCCGATTTGAGGCGAGGTCAGGAAGCCGTTCACAAAAAATTCGGTACCAATGCTGCTATTTTATCTGGTGATCTGATGTTGATTTTAGCCACCCAGATCATTAATTCTGCCTGTCACTCGATGTCGGATTTGGATGATGTGATGGAATTGTTTCTGCGGGTGGGGCAGGAGGTATGTGAAGGACAGGAGCGGGACATGATTTTTGAGACCGCTGAGGATGTTTCTATGGATGATTACGAAGAAATGGTGAGACAGAAAACAGCTGTTTTACTTGGCTTCAGTTTGTATGCCGGAGCCCGGGCGTCCGGTGTTTCTGTTGAGCAGGCTAATGCTCTGTACCAGTTTGGTGTTCAATCCGGCATTGTTTTTCAAATTTGGGACGACTATTTGGATGTATTTGCCGAAGATACAACTGGAAAGAGAGCAGCAGGGGATATTTATAATAAAAAAGAGACCTGTCTAATTATTAGTTTGCGAGATCGTATGTCTAATTCAGATGCGGAAATGTTTAGCCAAATTTGGAGCGGAGATAAATTGATAGATTCAGAAGTTGAGTTCGTAAAAAAATTACTCGATCAGTATAAGATTAAAGACCAAATCGGACGCATGGCCAGGACTAAAATTCAAGAAGCTAAACAAAATGTGAACCAATTTTTCCCCCCGGATCAACTTACTTCCCTCTTTTCATTCATAGATCAATTTATTGATCGCAATAATTAGCATTTTTTAAAGTATCGCCGATAAGGTCACAATTGAAACCAACTAATCTAAAGTTAACATTCATTAGTTGAAAACCAAAGGAATGACTCATCCTATATGGAACTTATTTTTCTTCTCGAACGAGATATTTTTTATTCATTTGTGCATCCACAATTCGCATTAGGATGTAAGATAAAATTATAGTAATTGCTAATCCTTCAAATAAAACGATCCCTGCTGCCGTGAAAGGATTTAGATGAGTTCCCACCATTTCATTATCTTGAAGTGATTGCATGAGAGTTTCATCGAAATGCAAGTAAATGAGCTGAAATAAACCAAATAAGGCCACTCCAATAACCCCAGGTCTGATGCCTGCTAGAGCTCCTTTGACGTAATTTATAGTTTGTTTTTCGGGGTGAGATAGGTAATAGGAGCGAATTGCCAAATAAATAAAAGCGGAATGTATTACAATATTAAAGACCCGCAGGTTTAAATCTGTATAGAGACCTAAGCCTCTCATAATGAGAAAATACAATAGAAAACCAGCGAATAGCAAGAAACCGTAAATCCAACTCCCTTTCATAAATGATTTTATTTTATTAACAGGGCGTAGCTGTAAATTGTTTAAACTGTTGTCATTCAGGGCATTAAAAACTTAAGTGTCTACAGTTAAGTTTAGTCAAAGAAGGAGTCCGGCAGCATGAGCTTAGAATTTTTTATTTCAGGTTGATCGATGGGGGCGGATTTATGGAGTGAATTCAGGCAGATAAGTTATCCGTAATGTTCGAAAGGCATCGCTTATCACCTATCTACTGACTTATTTTGTTACATGCAAAGAGAGGGACGTTCCCTTGCAGAATTTTGTCTACCCCAATGGTCGCAAAAGATGGGTGAAATTTAGAAATTGTAGTTGTTATTTTGAAGCTAAAAAAAAACATAAAAGGCTATGTATGCCATTATTTGAAAGGATAGCCATTAATTGGGTAATAAGCTCACAACTTTGATTTGCTGGATAATGAACTGATTGCCTCGGTTCATATCTATAAGAATGGCTATCTTATCTTACTTAGCTTTTTTTGGAGCTGTTTTTATATAATTCGGGTTGTTCGTCTGCTTTTTTATCATAGGATACGTAAATATTAATCCAGATAGCGCGTGCAGTTCGAAATACCCAGGCGTAAAGGAGAACTAAAACACCAGCCACAATGAGAATGCCTGTGGTGACCTCAACGGAAAAGAAAAAGTAAAGAACAGCAAAGCCGGCGAGCATAATTCCGGACGCTAAGCCATAAGCTATATACATGGACCCCCAATAAAAGCCAGGTTCAATTTCAAATTCCTGACCGCAATGGTTGCAATTATCATTCATCGAAAAGACTTTTGAAAAATCGAAAGCGTTTCCCGGGTATAAATCCCCTGTGTGACATTTGGGACACTTATAGTTGATGATGCTGTATAGCCAATGACCTTTTTTCATAACTTATATATGTATACGATTGTAATAGGATTCTAATTTACTCAAAAAGGCGTTTACGTCCTTCGAGTTCCATCCATCTGTTTGGATGGTGAAAATTTCTTCGTCGAGAATCAGCTCGATAATTTCCACCTTTTTCAGACCTTTCAAAGAGACCATTTCTTTTTGAATGGAATAGGCAACTTTTGGTTTCAAAAAAGGAAGGATTTTAACTTCTTTCGTATTGTTAAAGCCTAGCATAATTCCTTCTTGAAGCATTTCGATGGAAAATTTAACGGGTTCGGTAGTATCAGGAAACCGAAGGAGGACTTTGGGATTTACATCTTTTAATAAGGTAAGTCCTCCTACACCTGTTCCACCCATTTTGATTCGATTAAACCAACTAAATCTTCCGCCCAGGGATTCGATAAGTTCTTTATATTTTCGTTTTCTGAGCTGATGATAATCGATTAATTCCATACTGATAATAAACAAATAGGGGGGGAGAAGTTTAAAGAAGTTCCGACTAGATTTTGGTGAAGCAATAGGCATAAAGATAGATAATGAATTAGAATCAGAAAATATCTGTGATTTATTTACATATCATTTGAATATATTTTTTGCAAGGGAAAAAAATAGTTCTATCTTTGCAGTCGCTTAAGAGGGCGCATAGCGTCTTTGAAAGAAGTAAAATATTGTGAATAAGAACCAGATGACAAGATGCCTACGATAAACCAATTGGTAAAAAAGGGAAGAAAGAAAATTAGCATGGCGAGTAAATCCCGTGCTTTAGATTCCTGTCCGCAGAAAAGGGGTGTTTGCACTCGTGTATATACTACAACACCTAAGAAGCCAAATTCGGCTCTACGGAAAGTAGCGAAAGTGCGATTGACGAATGGTATTGAAGTGATTGCATATATCCCCGGTGAGGGGCACAATTTGCAAGAGCACAGTATTGTTTTGATACGCGGTGGTCGGGTGAAAGACCTTCCCGGAGTTCGATATACAGTCGTTCGAGGGGCTTTAGATACAGCTGGTGTTCAGGATCGACTTCAGAGTAGATCTAAGTATGGAGCCAAAAGGCCTAAAAAATAAATTGTAGCGTAATAATAAATAGTCGATGAGAAAGAGAAGACCAAAAATAAGAGCCATTCAGCCCGATCCTCGATTTTCGGATCCATTAGTTATGCAGTTTGTAAATAACATGATGTACTCCGGGAAAAAGTCCACTGCATTTAAGTGTTTTTACGATGCCATGGATATTATTAAAGAGAGAACGGAAGAAGATCCTTATGAAGTTTGGAAAAAGGCTATCAATAATGCCATGCCTCAGGTAGAAGTTCGGTCGCGGCGTATTGGAGGAGCAACTTTTCAGATTCCCACTGAGATACCTGCAGCTCGAAAAATGTCGATCGGTATGAAGTGGTTGATTCGTTTTTCACGAGAGCGAAACGGTAAGGGTATAGCAGACAAGATGGCAGCAGAACTTATTGCGGCATCAAAAGGTGAAGGTGCGGCTGTGAAGCGGAAGGAAGAGACACACCGAATGGCTGAGTCCAATCGAGCATTTGCGCACTTTAGAGTATAATACACTTCGATAAACACATAATAGAAGAGACAATTTCAAGACATGGCAAATAAGGATTTAAAATTTACGAGAAATATTGGAATCGCTGCTCATATTGATGCGGGGAAAACAACCACGACTGAGCGCGTTTTGTTCTACACAGGTATTAGTCACCAGATAGGTGAAGTTCATGATGGTGCTGCCACGATGGACTGGATGGAGCAAGAGCAGGAGCGTGGTATTACAATTACCTCTGCTGCCACTAAAACCAAGTGGCCGTGGAAAGATAATGATTACACTGTAAACATTATTGACACTCCTGGCCACGTGGATTTCACTGTAGAGGTGAATAGATCTTTACGTGTTTTGGACGGCTTGGTTTTTCTGTTTAGTGCGGTAGATGGTGTGGAGCCTCAATCAGAGACGAATTGGAGGCTGGCAGATAACTACAAAGTGCCTCGAATCGGTTTTGTGAACAAAATGGATCGACAGGGTGCCGACTTTTTTATGGTATGCAGCCAGGTTCAAGAGATGTTGGGTTCCAAAGCCGTTGCATTGCAGGTTCCCATAGGAGCGGAGGATGATTTCAAAGGTGTTGTTGATCTCATTTCTGGTGAGGCTTTGATTTGGAATGAAGAGGATTTTGGAATGACCTATGAACGTATTGCTGTCCCAGAAGAGTTGAAGGACACTGTGGCGGAGCATAGAGAGAAATTGTTGGAAGAGGTAGCTGAGTACGACGATAGTTTGATGGAGAAGTTTTTTGAGGATCCCAACCTCATTACTGAAGCTGAAATGATTGAAGCGGTTCGCGCTGCTGTATTGGATCACAAGTTTGTTCCAATGATGTGCGGTTCAGCTTTTAAGAATAAGGGAGTTCAAGCTGTTCTTGATGCCGTATGTGCATTTTTGCCTAGTCCCATGGATGTTGAAGCCGTTACCGGTATTCATCCGGACACAGAAGAAGAGATCTCGCGGAAGCCAGATGTGAATGAGCCGTTTGCGGCACTTGCATTTAAAATCGCGACCGATCCTTACGTAGGTCGCTTAGCTTTCTTCCGTGTATATTCAGGTCAACTTGAGGCAGGAAGTTATATTCACAATTCGAGATCTGGTAAAAAAGAGCGTATTAGTCGGATTTACGAGATGCACTCGAAAGAACAGAAAGCGGTTGATAAAGTAGAAGCAGGAGATATTGCTGCTGCTGTCGGGTTCAAAGATATTAAAACGGGCGATACGCTTTGCGCAGAGGATGCGCCTATCATTTTGGAAAGTATGGTTTTTCCTGAGCCTGTAATTGGTTTAGCGATTGAGCCTAAGACACAAAAAGATTTAGAGAAACTTGGAATGGCTCTGGGTAAATTAGCAGAAGAAGATCCTACCTTTCAAGTTACTTTTGATGAAGATACCAACCAGACGGTGATTAGTGGTATGGGGGAGCTTCACCTCGAGATCATTGTTGACCGGTTGAAACGAGAATTTAAAATTGAAGTAAACCAGGGTGAACCTCAGGTTACATACAAAGAGGCGTTAACGCATACTGTTGACCATAGAGAGAGATTGAAGAAGCAGAGTGGGGGGTCAGGTTTATTTGCGGACATGTCCTTTGAGTTGGGACCTGTGGATGAAGAGTTTTTGGAGAGTGATGATTATAAATCCGGAAAGAAGCGACTCCAGTTTGTAAATGATATCAAGGGAGGGTCTATTCCAAGAGAATTATTGCCTGCTGTTGAGAAAGGCTTTAATGAAATGATGGATAATGGGGTTCTTGCCGGTTATACTATTGATAATATGAAGGTCCGAGTTTATGATGGGTCTACTCACCCTGTGGATTCGAAGCCTATTGCATTTGAGCTTTGCGCCAAGGAAGGGTTTAGAGCTGCTGCTAAGACAGCCAAGCCCGTAATTCTTGAGCCGATCATGAAATTAGAAGTCACATCACCTGAGGAATATACAGGCGGAGTAATTGGTGACCTTAATCGTCGTCGTGGCCTTGTAAAAGGACAGACTTCTAAGGGCGCTGGAGTAATAATTCGAGCTGATGTACCATTAAGTGAGATGTTTGGTTATGTGACGCACTTGCGTACCATAACATCCGGCCGTGCAACTTCTTCCATGGAGTTTAGCCATTACGAACCTGCACCATCTGGAGTTTCAAAAGAAATCATAGAGAAAGCCAAAGGCGAAATTAACGTATAAATTACCTAACAACTTTTAGAACTGGGTCATGAATCAAAAAATCAGAATCAAATTGCGCTCTTACGACCACAACTTAGTCGATAAATCGACCGAGAAAATCGTTAAGACCGTGCGAACTAGCGGTGCAGTAGTCACCGGTCCGATTCCGCTGCCCACTGAGAAAGAAATATTCACTGTCTTGCGGTCGCCGCATGTGAATAAGAAGTCTCGTGAGCAGTTCCAATTGCGGACGCACAAGCGCTTGATTGAAATCTATACACCAACACAAAAAACTGTGGATGCGCTATCTAAGTTAGAGCTTCCTTCAGGTGTTGACATTCAAGTGAAATTAACGTAAATACCTTTTTTAGGTATAGTCGTTGATACGAGAAATATTATTTCATGTGGATTCAGGCTCATGTCTGAATGCATGTTTTTATCAAATTGAAAAGATAAGACCGTGGACGGATTAATCGGTAAGAAAATAGGAATGACCTCTGTATTTACAGAGGCAGGAGAAAATTGGGCTTGTACTGTAGTACAAGTTGAACCCAATGTTGTGACTTCTGTGAAAACGGAAGACGAAGAAGGCTATAATGCCCTTCAACTTGCTGCTCACGATAAGAAAGAGAAGCACACGACTCGAGCCATGTTGGGGCATTTTAAAAATGCTTCGACGACTCCAAAAAGAGATGTAATCGAATTTAGAAATTTTTTCATCGACAAAAAGATCGGAGACTCTATTCAGCTAGAGGAAGTATTTCAGGAAGGAGATACTGTTTCAGCAATTGGTACCTCCAAAGGTAAAGGCTTTCAAGGTGTCGTAAAGCGACACGGATTCCGAGGTGTTGGTGACCAAACTCATGGTCAGCATAATCGGGGTCGCGCGCCAGGTTCAATTGGTGCTGCCTCATACCCAGCTAAGGTTGTGAAAGGAATGAAAATGGGTGGGCGAACTGGCGGCACTCGGGTCAAAATACAAAACCTTAAAGTGGTCAAAATATTTGGTGATAAGAACTTAATCCTTTTGAAAGGTGCTGTGCCTGGTCATAAAGGTGGAATTGTAATCATAGAAAAATAAAGGGTGATGAAAGCTGATATATTAGATATAGGAGGAAAATCGACCGGACGTTCGGTAGAATTGTCGGAAGATGTTTTTCAAGTAGAAGGCAACGAGCACGCTGTTTATCTTGCTGTTAAGGCTTATCAAAGTGCCCAGCAACAAGGGACTCACTCTGCGAAAGAGAGAAATGCTGTTGCTGGTTCCACAAGAAAGATTAAAAAGCAGAAGGGAACGGGTACGGCCCGTGCCGGTGATATTAAAAATCCTATTTTTAGAGGAGGTGGCCGTATCTTTGGTCCTCGGCCAAGATCTTATCGAAAGCGTATTAATAAGAAGGTAAGTCGATTGGCTAGAACTTCTGTATTATCGGATCGATTGGCAAAAGGAATGATCTCTGTAATAGAAGATTTTTCTTTTGATTCCCCAAAAACGAAAGAATTTGTCCAAATATTACAGTCATTAAATATTCAGGATCAAAAGGTCCTTTTTCTCTCTGGAGAAAATGAGCACCATGTGTTTTTATCGACCAGGAATTTACCTAATGTAAATGCAAAGACGGTTGGATCCGTTAATATTTATGATCTCATGCAGGCGAATCAAATTCTATTCACTGAGACTGCTGCGGAGAAAATGAATACTCTATTATCTTAAACGAACGAATTATGGTTTATCAAGTATTAGTCCGGCCAGCAATAACTGAGAAAAGTGAGATGTTGGCAGAGAATGAGAATAAGTACACTTTTATCGTTGATAAAAGAGCAAACAAAGGACAAATTAAGGATGCTGTTCAGGATATGTATAATGTTAACGTTCAGCACATCAATACAAATATTATACCGGCAAAGCGGAAGTTGAAATCCACTAAAGCCGGCTATGTCATGGGTGGAAAGCCCGCATATAAAAAAGCTGTAGTAACTGTTGCCGAAGGTGACATTATTGATTATTACGGTGAAATTTAAGGATAGCGAAGAAAAGTAAATAGTTATGCCAGTAAAGAAGTATAATCCGACAACTCCAGGCACTCGATTTCGATTGAGTAATAGGCATGAGAGCTTGACTACTGCGAACAAGCCTGAAAAGTCGCTTTTAAGCAAGCGTCATCAGAAGGCAGGTCGTAATAATCAAGGACGAATGACTGTTCGGTATAGAGGTGGAGGACATAAAAAGAGATACCGCGTTATCGATTTTAAACGAAATAAGCACGGAATTCCAGGATTTGTTAAGACTATCGAATACGATCCGAATCGTTCTGCTTATATCGCTTTAATAGCCTATAAGGATGGTGAAAAGAGATATATAATTGCTCCTGAGAAATTGCAGGTAGGTGATGAAATTGTATCAGGAACAAACTCTCCTTTCAATGTAGGCAATGCAATGCCAATGGCTGAGATTCCGGTAGGATCAATGATTCACTGCATTGAAATGAGACCGGGAGCGGGTGCACAATTAGCTCGTGGAGCCGGCACTGGTGCTCAACTTGTAGGACGCGAGGGTAAATATGCTATTATTAAATTACCTAGTGGTGAGGTTAGAAGGATTTTGAAAGCCTGCATGGCCACTATGGGAAGAGTTAGTAATCCGGATCATAACCAGGAAGTTCTTGCCAAAGCGGGAAGAAATCGATGGAAAGGTATTCGTCCACGCACGCGTGGTGTTGCCATGAACCCTGTTGATCACCCGATGGGTGGTGGAGAAGGGCGAGCTTCCGGGGGGCATCCACGGTCTCGTACAAGTGTTAAGGCAAAAGGGTTTAAAACGCGGAAGCCTAAAAAGTACTCTACTAAGATGATTATCACTGAGCGTAAGCGTAAAAGAAAGTAATTCAATTATTTCTAAATAAGAGAAATGGCACGATCAATTAAAAAAGGACCTTATGTTTATCATAAGTTGTTAAACAAGGTCGAAAAGGCGCAAAGTACGAAGAAGAAGTCTGTAATAAAGACTTACTCTCGTGCATCTATGATTATTCCCGATATGGTTGGACTAACTGTAGGTGTGCATAATGGCAAGACCTTTGTTCCTATTTTCATTACTGAAAATATGGTGGGTCATAAGTTAGGTGAATTTGCGCCAACAAGAAGTTTTAAAGGTCATTCCGGTAACCGGAAATAATTCATTCAGAACATTGTAAATCTGATTATATAATGGAAGCAGTTGCAAGATTAAGAAATTGTCCGATGTCAGCCCGAAAAATGCGTTTGGTGGCTGACCTGGTTCGTGGGCGCGGAAGTAGTGCCAACTCCAATCCGGTAGACAAAGCATTGAGTACGTTGCGCTATACGAATAAAGAAGCCGCTCAATGGCTGGAAAAGTTATTGTTATCGGCTATATCAAATTGGGAGAACAAATTTGATATGATGGAAAGTGCTGATGATTATAATCTGGTAGTTCGAGAGATTCAAGTGGGTGAAGCTGGCATGCTTAAACGATTTCGTCCAGCGCCGCACGGTCGGGCTCATCGCATTCGAAAACGCATGTGTCATGTGACATTAAAATTAGAAAACACGATTCCAGTAGGAGTTGAAACTGAAGAGGAATAAATAAGTAGATAATGGGGCAAAAAACAAATCCGATAGGAAACAGATTAGGGATCATCAAAGGATGGGATTCCAATTGGTATGGTGGAAAGGACTATGCTGATAAGGTAGTAGAGGATCATAAGATTCGCACTTACTTGAGAGCACGTGTTCAGAAAGGGGGAGTGGCAACTATTATTATAGAGCGAACCCTTAAGCGTATCACGATAACCATTCATACTTCTCGCCCAGGTATTATCATTGGGAAAGGAGGGTCTGAAGTTGATTTAATCAAGGAAGAGTTGAAAAAGTTAACTGGAAAAGATGTTCAAATTAACATCGTTGAAATCCGGAAGCCTGAACTTGATGCTTATATTGTTGCCGAAACGGTAGCTCGTCAGCTGGAGGCAAGAATTAATTTTCGTCGTGCCACCAAAATGGCTATTCAAAGTACCATGCGTGCTGGAGCGGAGGGAATTAAGATACGAATTGCGGGTAGGTTGAACGGTGCTGATATGGCTCGTACAGAAGAATTTAAGCAAGGGCGTACGCCTCTTCATACATTCCGTGCGGATATAGATTATGCACTTGTTGAATCAAATACGGTCTACGGAAAAATAGGTGTTAAGGTTTGGATTTGTAAGGGTGAAGTCCTTGGAAAGCGTGACTTGTCACCTCATGTTGGAATCGCCAAAGGAAATCGAGACAAAAGAGGAAAAAGAAAGTCAAGAAGACGGTAAGAAATCATTAATTTATCTATCTTTGCCACGCTTTTGAAAAGCCGGATGAAATATAAAGAAAAAGAGCCATGTTACAGCCGAAAAGAACAAAATACAGAAAACAGCAAAAAGGTCGCAATAGCGGTTTAGCCCAGCGAGGTAGTCGTGTTGCTTTTGGATCCTTTGGATTGAAAGCCATGAGTCGCGGACAAATTACGAGTCGGCAAATTGAGTCCGCTCGTATTGCCATGACTCGTTATATGAAACGTGAGGGGAAAGTTTGGATACGGATATTTCCCGATAAGCCTATTACTAAGAAGCCTCAAGAAGTTCGGATGGGTAAAGGTAAGGGAGCGCTGGATCACTATGTATGTGAAATTAAGCCAGGTCGCGTTCTATTCGAAGTAGGTGCGGTGGATGTGCAAGTAGCCCAAGAAGCTTTGCGATTGGCTGCACAAAAGTTACCATTGATTACAAAATTTGTTATTCGGCCTGATTACGCAGGGTAAGAAAATATATTGCTATGCCAAATAAGTTTATGCAAGATTTGAAGGATTTATCCATGGAGGATATCAAAGAGAAGTTGCGCACTTCCGAAAAAGAATTTGTGCAGTTAAAGTTCGACCATGCGAGTAAAGGGTTAGATAGTCCTATTCGTATTCGAAAAATGAGAAAGGATATTGCCCGAATGAAAACTGAACTTCGCAGTCGAGAACTGGACGGTGCGGATGCTGCAGAATTGGCAAAGAGAGAAAGAATTAGAAATCGAAGACGTAAATCATAATACCCATGGAGGAAAATAAATCTATAAGAAAAACCCGGATCGGGGTTGTGGCTAGTGATAAAATGGAGAAGACGATTACTGTGAGTGTAGAACGTAGGATTAAGCATCCTATTTACGGTAAGTTTATGAAGAAATCCAAGAAGTTTTTTGCTCACGATCCTGGCAATGATTGCAATACGGGAGATACGGTAAAGATTGAAGAGACCCGGCCCCTTAGTGCTAAGAAAAGGTGGCGTCTCATTGAGATTCTAGAGCGAGCGAAATAATTGTAAAAGACTTAAATTACTGGTCATGATCCAGCAGGAAACAAAATTAAAGGTTGCAGATAATAGCGGTGCTAAGATTGTCCAATGCATTAAAGTATTAGGTGGTACGCGCAGACGTTATGCTTCAATAGGCGATATTATCGTGGTGTCAGTAAAGAACGCCACTCCGGGAGGTATCAAGAAAGGTGCTGTATCGAGAGCTGTAGTCGTTCGTACTCGTAAAGAGCTTGGTCGTAATGATGGTTCTTATATACGATTCGATGATAATGCGGTAGTCTTACTTACACCGACAGATGAGCCGCGAGGGACGCGAATTTTTGGCCCTGTGGCTAGAGAACTTAGAGAAAGAGATTTTATGCGTATAGTATCACTGGCTCCAGAGGTACTATAATAGGTATAAAATAAAAGAAATAATTTATGAAAACGAAGAAGAAACATAGCCACCAGGGCAAGCTTAAACTTAAAAAGGGTGATCAAGTTGTTGTTTTGAGTGGGGCTTATAAAGGTGAGCGTGGTGAAATTTTGGAAGTTATTCCAGGTGATTACCGTGCTATTGTAGAGGGGATTAATATCGTGAAGAAACACCAAAGACCAACAAATGAGTCAGAGGGTGGGATTAAGGAAATACCGGCTCCCATTCACATGTCTAATTTAATGTTGGTTGATCCTTCTTCAGGGGAGCCTACCCGTATAGGTCGTCGTCAAGAGGACGACAGTCTCGTTCGCTATTCAAAAAAGTCAGGAGAAACTATTAAGTAATGAGTTATTCACCAAGATTACAGAAAAAATACAGAGAGGAAGTTGTTCCCAAGCTCATGGAGGAGTTCAACTATAAGTCCATGATGGAAGTCCCTCGTGTTAGTAAAATTTGTCTCAATCAAGGCTTAGGCGATGTTACGCAGGATAAGAAGATTGTTGATGATGCCTTAGAGGAGCTATCGATTATTGCAGGACAGAAGGCAGTGCCTACTATTGCAAAAAAATCGGTTTCCAATTTTAAGCTTCGTGAAGGAATGACTATTGGAGCTCGCGTTACCTTGAGAAAGATTAAAATGTACGAGTTTCTCGATAGGTTTATATCCGTTTCACTTCCCCGTGTTCGTGACTTTCGAGGAATAAGTGACAAGAGTTTTGATGGGCGAGGGAATTATAACATGGGTATCACAGAACATATTATATTTCCGGAGTTGAATATGGATAAGATTAATAAGATAAAGGGTATGGATGTGACATTTGTTACAACCGCAAATACCGATGCGGAGGCATTTGCATTGCTAAAGTATCTCGGGTTACCTTTCAAGAATAAAAATAATTAAAATATGGCACGTAAATCACTTATTGCTCGAGAAGAGAAGCGCCGTAAGATGGTTGAGAAGTACGCAGACTTAAGAGCGAAGCTTAAAAAGGAAGGTCGATACGATGAACTGGATAAGCTTCCAAAGAATTCCTCTAAGGTTCGATTGCATAATCGATGCAGGTTAACTGGCAGACCAAAGGGATATATGCGTAAATTTGGTTTGTGTCGGGTTAAGTTTCGGGAAATGGCTCTGAATGGAGAAATTCCTGGTATTACAAAAGCAAGCTGGTAGTTTAATAAGCAGAAGGTATAGTTATGGCAATGAATGATCCAATAGCAGATTTTTTGACTCGAATTCGCAATGCGCAATTAGCGCGGCACCGAATTGTTGAGATTCCTGCTTCTAATATGAAAAAACGATTGACTGAAATTCTTTATGAACAAGGTTTCATTCATCGGTATAAGTTTGTTGATGACAACAAACAGGGTATTATAAAAATCGCGTTGAAGTACGATCCAAGTTCTCAAGAGCCTGCGATTCGTGAAATGAAACGGATGAGTAAGCCGGGTTTGCGGTTCTTTTCCGGCGCTGAGGATATACCGCGGATTAAAAATGGTCTCGGTATTGCAATTGTATCTACTTCGAAAGGAGTTATTACTGATAAAGAAGCCCGTAGAATGAACGTAGGAGGTGAAGTCCTGTGTTCAATTAACTGATAACACGATATTAAAACTGTTGAGATGTCTAGAATTGGAAAAGCACCTATAAATATCCCTGAAAAAGTTGAAATTAATGTTTCAAAGGGTAATGAGATAACAGTGAAGGGACCTAATGGAGAGTTGTCCCATCGTTTTGATCCTGCAATTACGATTAAGCAGGAGGAAGGAGAATTGACTCTTGAGCGTGCGACAGAGCAGAAGCGTCATAAGTCTCTGCATGGGATGTACCGGTCAATACTCAATAATATGATTATTGGTGTCACGACTGGTTTCAAAAAGGAACTTGAATTGGTAGGTGTAGGTTACAGGGCCTCTAATGCGGGGAATTTACTTGAGTTAAGTTTGGGTTATTCACACCCTATTTTCTTCGCGATTCCAGAAGAGGTGAAAGTTGAGACCAAAACTGAAAAAGGTAAAAACCCATTGGTTTCTTTGGAGTCTAATGACAATCAACTTTTAGGACAAGTAGCAGCAAAGATTCGCGCATTCCGAAAACCTGAGCCATACAAAGGAAAAGGTGTGAGGTACATGGGTGAGTATATTCGGCGGAAAGCTGGTAAGGCTGCAGCAAAATAATTTAAGACTTTTAAAGGTAGCGTAGTTATGGATAAGAATCAGAGAAAATCTCGTAGGAGAAAGAAAATTCATTGGCGTGTACGGTCTTCTATCACAGGGACTGCAGAACGGCCGCGATTAAATGTGTACCGCAGTAATCGTGCTATTTATGCACAGATTGTGGATGACACTAAGAATCACACTATCGCGTCAGCGAATAGTTTAACGATTAACGAAGGTACTAAGTCTGATCAAGCTGCAGAAGTGGGTAAGTTGATTGCAGAAAAGGCTAAAGAGAGTAATGTAGAAAAAGTAGTTTTTGATCGGGGAGGTTATTTGTACCATGGTCGTGTTCAGGCTTTGGCCGAGGGTGCTCGTGAAGGTGGACTCAAATTTTAAAAAAGAATAGAGATATGTCGAATAAGAGACAAAATATTAAGCCGTCTGAAACGGAATTAGAAGAAAAGTTAGTTTCACTTAACCGTGTGGCTAAGGTAACCAAAGGTGGTCGAACGTTTAGCTTTTCTGCTCTAGCGGTAGTTGGTGATGGCAAAGGCACGGTAGGATATGGTTTAGGTAAGGCCAAGGATGTTTCAGAGACCATCGGTAAAGCAATAGACGATGCTAAAAAGAATCTCGTTCGTTTCCCATTGCACAAAGGTACTATTCCCCATGAGCAGAAAGGGAAATTTGGAGCCGGTAAGGTTCTTATTAAGCCAGCTTCTGATGGTACCGGAGTGATTGCAGGAGGTTCAATGCGAGCTGTTTTAGAAATAGCTGGCATTCAGAATGTATTAGCTAAATCTCAAGGATCTTCAAATCCCCATAATGTGATTAAGGCTACAATTGATGCACTACTTAAGTTGCGTTCACCAATGGATGTCGCTAAGACACGTGGTATTACTATGGATAAAGTTTTTAATGGATAGCTTTTATAGCTCTAACTTAATTGATATGGACAAGGTACGTATAACTCAGGTCAAAAGTTCTATAGATAGAACGAAGCGACAAAAAGCCACTCTTTTAGCGCTTGGTCTACGAAAAGTGAACCAATCGGTTGAGAAAGAATTATCGCCTGCTATTGAGGGGATGTTAGCTAAAATTAACCATCTCATTTCTATTGAGAAGGTATAATAATTAAATCAATAATCGTCATGGAATTACATAATCTACAGCCTGCAAAAGGGTCGTTGAAAAATAGAAAGCGCATTGGTCGAGGTGTAGCGGCTGGGAAAGGTCGGACATCTGGTCGTGGTCATAAAGGTTATTTGTCTCGTTCCGGGTCAAAACGTCGAGCAAACTTTGAAGGTGGACAGACACCATTACAGATGCGATTGCCTAAGTTTGGTTTCAATAATCGTAATCGTGTTGAGTATTATCCATTGAATCTGGATCATATTCAAATGTATGCCGAAAAGTATAATACGGATACCATTGATGAAGAATTTTTGAGAGAGCGTCGGATTCTAAGAAAAAATGTTCGAATTAAGATTTTAGGTCGAGGTGAATTGAATTCTAAAATTTCTGTTTCAGCTCACGCTATTTCATCTGGTGCTAAGGAAGCAATTGAAAATCAAGGAGGAGAAGTAGTCCTTCTAAAGTAATTTATTGGAATGAAGAAGCTCATTGATACCCTAAAAAATATATGGAAGATCAAGGAATTGAAGAACCGTATCTTGTTTACGCTTCTTTTGTTGCTTGTTTTTCGCTTTGGCTCCTATGTGATTTTGCCCGGGGTTGTTCCTTCGGTGCTAGAATCAGCTGTAGCCAGCAGGAGTGCAAACGATTTATTGGGTCTTATTAATATTTTTACTGGGGGAGCTTTTAATAATGCGGCTGTTTTCGCCTTGGGTATTATGCCCTATATTACAGCTTCGATTATTGTGCAGTTGCTTGGATTTGCAGTACCTTATTTCCAAAAGCTTCAACAGAAAGAAGGGGAGAGTGGTCGTAAGAAACTTACGCAAATAACACGTGGGCTTACTGTTTTAATTTGCCTGGTTCAGTCAGGCGGTTATTTGACCCTTATTAAGTCTTATGGTGCAATAGACCCTAGTATTCCTGAAGGTATTTTTTGGATATCTAATGTTATTATTCTTACCGCGGGTACTGTTTTAGCTATGTGGTTGGGTGAGAAAATTACGGATAAAGGTATAGGTAATGGTATTTCATTATTGATAATGATTGGAATTATTGCTTCTTTACCCTCAGCTTTTATCTTTGAATTCCAAAGCCAATGGGAGGCAAACGGTTTATTGTTGTTTATTTTTGAGTTAGCCTTACTTTTCTTTGTTGTTATGGCTACGGTTTTAATTGTTCAAGGTGTTAGGCGGATCCCCATTCAATTTGCAAAGCGAATGGTAGGTCGTGGAAATACAGCAATGCCTTCGGCCGGCGTTCGTGATTACATTCCATTGAAAGTAAATGCCTCAGGGGTTATGCCGATTATCTTCGCTCAAGCCCTTATGTTTTTACCTATGACTGTGGCTTCCTATTTCGCCGGAGGTGAAGAAGGTATTGCGCAAACAGGAATAATGAGGTCTCTATCCGATCCATTTTCACTGCCATATAATATCATATACTTTGGCTTAATCGTTCTGTTCACATATGTGTACACTGCGCTATTGGTAAATCCAAAGCAATATGCAGAATATTTAAAGAGACAGAACTCTTTTATACCTGGTGTTAAGCCGGGTAAACCCACGCAAGATTTCATAGATACTGTTCTTACTCGAATTACATTGCCTGGCTCTATATTTTTAGGTATTATCTCAATAATACCTGCTGTGGCTGTATTTTTTGGAGTTAACGCTGCTTTCGCATTATTTTTTGGTGGGACATCTTTATTAATTCTCGTAGGGGTAGTGCTAGATACACTGCAGCAAATTGAGAGTTATTTACTTATGCGCAAGTACGATGGTCTCGTTCAAAGCGGTAAGTTAAAAGGTCGCTCTAGCCGTATGCAAGGCATCGGAGCCAATATGTAAAATTTTCATCTGCATGGTTTTTTATAAAACACCTCCTGAGGTCGAATTGATGAGGGAGTGTAATGTTTTGGTCTGTGAAACGCATGCTCTTATTGCTAGCCTTCTTAAACCTGGTATTACTGGTCAAGAGTTAGATAAGGCAGCGGAGCAATTTATTCGTGATCATCAAGCAGAGCCAGGGTTTAAAGGATACCAAAACTTTCCGGCTACCCTTTGTATTTCTCCTAATGAACAAGTTGTTCACGGAATTCCAAATGATGTGCCATTCAAAGATGGTGATGTGATTTCTTTTGATTGTGGAGTATTGAAAAATGGATTTTATGGAGACGCGGCTTACACCTTTTTATTAGGCGAAGTTGATCCTGAGGCTGTTATGCTCTGTCAAGTGACTAAAGAGTCATTGAATCGAGGAATACAAGCTGCTCGGGTAGGTAACAAAGTAGGGGACATTGGTTTTGCAATTCAAAATTTTGCCGAACGAGAGCATGGCTATGGTGTAGTCAGAGAATTGGTAGGGCATGGGGTAGGACGAAATCTCCATGAGCCACCGGAAGTGCCTAATTTTGGTCGAAGAGGGAAGGGAACAAGATTGAAGGCTGGAATGGTACTTGCGATAGAGCCCATGATTAATTTAGGTACACGGCGTATCAAGCAACATAAAGATGGGTGGACGGTCACAACCAAGGACCGAAAAGTCTCAGCCCATTATGAGCATTCTGTGCATATTACCAAAAAGGGACCAGATATACTGTCTGATCATGATATTATTGAGCAGGCTATAAAAAGTAATGATAATATTATGCAAGTTGGTTAAAAAACCTCATATTTGCACTTCAAAATTACTGGATGGCTAAGCAAGATGTAATTAAACAAGATGGAGTAATCGAAGAAGCGTTGTCAAATGCGATGTTTCGTGTTCGTTTGGAAAATGATCACGAAGTTATTGCAACTATTTCGGGCAAGATGCGTATGAATTATATTCGGATCTTACCGGGTGATAAGGTGGCGGTAGAAATGTCTCCTTATGATTTGACTCGTGGGCGAATTACTTATCGATACAAATAAAAAACGTAATTATGAAAGTGAAAGCATCGATCAAAAAGCGTTCTGCGGACTGCAAGATCGTTAGACGGAAAGGAAGATTGTACGTAATAAACAAGAAAAACCCGCGCTTTAAGCAGCGTCAGGGATAAAATAATAGATTATGGCACGTATTGTTGGTGTAGATTTACCTCGGGACAAAAGAGGTGTTATAGGTTTAACTTATATTTTCGGAATTGGTGATTCTTCTGCAAAGGAGATACTTCAGCGAGCAAATATCGATGAAAGTATTAAAGTTCAGGATTGGTCTGATGATAATATTAATGCTATCGCTAGTATAATCAATGAAGATTTTACGGTAGAAGGGCAACTTAGAGGTGAAGTTCAACAAAACATTAAGAGATTAATGGATATCGCTTGCTATCGAGGCTTACGTCATCGTAAAGGTTTGCCAGTGAGAGGTCAGCGTACCCGGACAAATGCACGTACTCGAAAAGGCCGCAAGAAGACTGTTGCAAACAAGAAGAAAGTAACTAAATAATATATAGAGTAAGGATATGGCAAAGGCAAAAACAAATAAGAAAGCCCGTAAGAATGTTAAAATTGGCGCAAAAGGATATGCTTACATTCAAGCGACTTTCAATAATATTATTATTACCCTGACGAATGAGCAAGGTCAGGTGATTTCTTGGGGCACAGCCGGGAAGTCTGGTTTTAGAGGATCTAAAAAGAACACTCCATATGCTGCTCAAATTGCAGCAACTCAAGCAGCAGAAGAAGCGGCATCTTTGGGTTTAAAGCATTGTGAGGTTTATGTTAAAGGTCCTGGAGCAGGTAGAGAATCTGCAATTCGAGCAATAGACAATGCGGGCATTAAGGTGCGGAAAATTAAGGATGTCACTCCAATTCCTCACAATGGTTGCAGACCACCCAAGAAACGTAGAGTTTAATACTGTTAGAATATTTTAAATAGAAGATTTCAATGGCAAGATATACAGGACCGAAAACAAAAAAAGCTAGAGCATTTGGTGAGGCAATATATGGTTTCGATCGTTATTATGAACGACGAAAGTTTCCTCCCGGACAGCACGGAAATAACAAACGACGGCGTCAAAAATCCGATTATGCTCTTCAGTTGATGGAAAAGCAAAAAGCGAAGTACACATATGGAGTTTTGGAACGCCAGTTCCGTAACTTATTTACTGAAGCTAATCGGCGTAAAGGTGTTACAGGTGAACTTCTTTTGCAGTTGCTTGAAGCTCGTTTAGATAATACTGTATTCAGATTAGGAATTGCTCCTACTCGCAGGGCAGCTCGACAGCTTGTAACTCATAAACACATAGCTGTTAATGGAGTTGTTTCTAATGTCCCATCTTATTCTTTACGTCCTGATGATGTGGTTTCTGTTCGCGGTAAAAGCCGTGGATTGGAAGTCATCCAAACTGCTATTGAGTCTAAATCTGATGTCAGAAAGTTCAATTGGTTGGAATGGAATCCTGATAAGATGGAAGGTAAGCTTATTGCTTATCCCGAGCGTGAAGCTATTCCAGAAAAAATCAATGAGCAATTGATTGTAGAATTGTACTCTAAGTAGTATATCGATTTTGAACATAAAAGAAAGCAAATTACTTGCTTTCTTTATTTTTGTAGCCTGAATAAAAATCTCTATGAGTTTACTAAGCTTCCAGAAGCCCGATAAAATTGTTTTACAGAAGGCAGATGAATTTCAAGGCGAATTTGAATTTAAGCCTCTTGAACCCGGTTTCGGTCAAACAGTAGGAAATTCTCTTCGTCGTGTGTTATTGTCTTCTCTTGAAGGTTATGCGATATCAGCTGTCCGAATAGCTGGTGTTGATCATGAATTTAGCACCATTAAGGGCGTTGTTCAAGATGTGGTTGAAATTATTCTTAACCTGAAACAAGTTCGTTTGAAGCGAGTTGATGGTAATGATGAATCCGATGAGCCTGAAACACTTTATCTCACTATATCTGGAAAGGAACAGTTTTTGGCAAGCGATATAGGGGAGTCTACCAATGTATTTGAGGTTACGAATTCTGATTTGGAAATTTGCTCAATGGAACCATCTGTCAATTTGGAGGTTGAGTTGACTGTTTCTAAGGGGCGAGGTTACGTTCCGGCTGACAGTAGTTTAGATAAAGATGCACCTATAGGTGTTATCCCAGTTGATGCTATTTATACGCCTATAAAGAATGTGGCCTACACTATAGCGAATACTCGGGTAGGGCAGCGAACTGACTTTGAGCGTCTTAATATTACCATCTCCACAGATGGAACTGTCCATCCCGAAGATGCAATTAAGGAAGCTTCTCGAATTATGATTCAACATTTAATGTTAATCACGGATGAGAATATTTCCTTCGAAGACTCAGAAACGAAAAAAGAGGATATCGTTGATGAGCATATCCTTCACATGCGAAAACTTTTAAAAACTCCATTGGAGGATTTGGACTTATCAGTTCGCGCATACAATTGCCTGAAAGCCGCCAAAATCAATTCTTTAGGTGAGTTAGTTCAATATGAAACTCATGAGCTTCTCAAGTTTAGAAATTTTGGAAAGAAATCCCTTGTTGAGATAGAAGAATTGCTTCAAGTCAAAGGATTGACTTTTGGTATGGATCTATCGAAATACCAGCTTGAGTCTAACGATTAAATTCGTTACAAGCATTTATTAACCCTTTTTGCAATAACTTAGTAGTGTTGCGAAGTTCATAAAATCATAACGTATGAGACACGGTAAGAAACACAACCATCTCGGTCGAAAAAAAGGGCACAGAGTCGCTCTTCTTCGGAATATGTCAATTGCTTTAATTGAGCATAAACGAATTAATACAACATTGGCTAAAGCAAAAGCTTTGCGATGTTTTATTGAGCCTTTGATTACCAAGGCTAAAACCAATACTACTCACTCTCGTCGAGTTGTTTTTAGTAATCTTCAAAGTAAAAAGGCCGTGATAGAACTATTTGGCCCTATTGCTGCCAAAGTTGGTGATCGCCCAGGTGGTTATACCCGAATCATACGCACAGATTACCGAAAAGGTGATGGAGCTCAAATGGCCATGATTGAATTAGTTGATTACAATGAGGTGTATAAGCCAGCGGAGACGCGTACTAGTAGTAAGCGCACCCGTCGAGGAAGCAGCAGTAGTTCCTCAAGCAATTCCTCTCAGACTTCTGCAACTGCTGCTAGTGCCGCCAGTGTCAGTCAGGAAGAAGAGTAGCACTATAGATTCAAGAAGTAAAGATTTTATCTTATATATTCGAAGAGCATGGAGTACATCCATGCTCTTTTTTTTGTAAATTTTTATTTTAGCAAGCTTGTAGTTTATTGCTGGACCCATTAGACTATACTATTGTTTTTTCCAGTTTTTTATTTGTCCATTAGTGTTGTATTAGCCATGGATAAACTCTGATGTATGGATTGGTGAAAGGGTTATCAGGCACTTCTGCCTTTTATTCGGATTGTCTAATTACTTTTTAGTATATACTTGCAACATCCAATTTTTTTAAACTAATTCCCCTGGGCTTTTCTTAAATACGCTATTGCAAGGTATATTTGCAAAAACCTTCTTATATGAGTCAAAATAGTGAATCCGCTTCTGCAATTCTTTTGCTGGCCGACGGTACTGTTTTTCGGGGTCTATCGATTGGGGCAGAGGGGACTACTACCGGTGAGTTATGTTTTAATACGGGCATGACAGGGTATCAAGAAATTTTTACAGACCCTTCCTATTTTGGACAGCTCATGGTTATGACTAATGCCCATATTGGTAATTACGCAGCACTTGATGAGGATACGGAGTCAGATTCTCCGCAAATTCAGGGGTTAATTGTTAACGAGTTCTGTAGAGTTCCCAGCCGTCCCATGTCAGATCAGAGTTTGGAAGATTATTTGGTAGGTCATAAATTAGTTGGGATTAGCAATATTGATACTCGTCAGCTCGTGCGTATTCTTCGAACAAAGGGAGCAATGAACGGCATTATTTCATCTGAGATAAAGGATATAAGTACCTTGCAAAAAATGTTAGCTGACACTCCTGAAATGGCTGGCTTAGAGTTAGCTTCAAAAGTCACTACAGAGGAACCGTATTATTATGGCAATGATGCAGCCACTTATCGGATAGCTGCGATTGATTATGGTATAAAGCGAAGCATTTTAAAGCGTTTTGTTGAACGTGATTGTTATGTTAGAATATATCCTGCATCTACACCATATTCGGAAATTAAGGAATGGCAGCCAGATGGTTACTTTTTGTCGAATGGTCCCGGAGATCCCTCAGCAATGGAATATGCAGTGAAGGAAATCGAGGAAATGCTATCCGATAACGTACCTATTTTTGGAATCTGTTTAGGACACCAGCTATTAGGTTTGGCTTTAGGTATTCCAACATTCAAAATGCATCATGGGCACAGAGGGATAAATCATCCCGTAAAAAACCTCAAAACTGGAAAAGGTGAGATAACATCTCAGAATCACGGGTTTGGAATTCAGGCGGACGATATCGATAAGCATTTGGATAAAGTTGAAGTCACCCATATAAATCTGAATGACCAAACTATTGAGGGTTTTCAGGTGAAAGAGAAAAAGGCTTTTTCTATTCAGTATCATCCCGAAGCCTCTCCTGGACCTCACGACTCACGTTACCTTTTTGATGAATTCATTGATTTACTGTAAAAACCAATTATATGAGCCGAATTATTAGTACCCGTGCAAGAGAAATATTAGACTCTAGAGGTAATCCAACGGTTGAAGTGGAAATTACCACTGAGTCGGGCCATGTTGGAAGAGCAGCAGTACCTTCCGGCGCATCCACTGGGAAATTCGAGGCCTTGGAATTACGCGATAAAGATCCATCCAGATATCATGGTAAGGGTGTTTTGAAAGCATGCTCAATTGTTGATGAAGAAATATCGAATCTCATTGAAGGAATGGTAGTATATGACCAACGAGATATTGATCTTCGCATGATAGAGGCAGATGGTACAGAGAATAAGTCTAAGTTTGGTGCCAATGCCATGTTAGGGGTTTCTTTAGCGGTGGCTCGGGCAGCGTCAAAAGAGCTGGATCGACCACTATATGAATATATTGGTGGTGTTCATGCGCATACCCTTCCTGTTCCCATGATGAATATTTTGAACGGAGGATCACATGCGGATAATAGCATAGATTTTCAGGAGTTTATGGTAGTTCCGGCCAATGCTGACAGTTTTAAAGAAGCACTTCGTATGGGAACTGAAGTATTTCATAGTCTGAAGGCGGAATTGAAAAGGAACAACTACAGCACGAACGTTGGCGACGAGGGAGGCTTCGCTCCAAATTTAAAGTCGAATAAAGAGGCCATTGATACGGTGATGAAAGCGATAGAATCTGCTGGGTATCGACCTGGTGAAGATTTGTGGATTGCCATGGATGCTGCGGCCTCAGAATTCTACGATGAAAAAAGTGGTCAGTATCATCTCGCCTCCACCTCGGACAAACTGAGTGCCAATGAACTTATCTCTTATTGGGAAGAGTGGGTGGATCAATATCCTATTTTTTCCATAGAGGATGGTCTGTATGAGGACGACTGGGAGGGTTGGAAGCTACTCACCGAGCGATTGGGGCATAAGTGCCAATTGGTAGGCGATGATTTATTTGTAACCAATACGAGACGACTGGCTAGAGGCATCGAGAATGAAATTGCCAATTCTATTTTGGTAAAGGTCAATCAAATTGGTACGCTGACTGAAACCATTGAAGCCGTTGAAATGGCGCACCGAAGTGGTTATACCTCCGTAATATCTCATCGGTCTGGAGAAACTGAAGATACTACGATTTCTCATTTATCAGTCGCTTTGAATTCCGGGCAAATAAAAACAGGCTCTGCTAGTCGGTCAGATCGTACGGCAAAGTATAACGAATTGCTCCGAATTGAGGAGTTTTTGGCTCACTCAGGAAAATATATGGGCTTAAGTATAGTACATATGTAAAAATTATTGCATATTTGCTAACATATTATAAAAAATCATAATATGTTAGCGAGGTTTTATACATGGAAAGCAGAAAAACCCCAGTGGATAAATAGATATACCTTTGTCTGTTTCGTTTTTGCAATTTGGATGCTTTTTTTTGATCGTCACGATATTTTCACCCACATCTTTTTATCGAATAGGCTCAATGAGTTAGAATCCGAAAAGGAATTGTACGAAGAGGGGATAGAGAAGACACATACAATGTATGATCAAATCAATAATGATATTGAAAAGTACGCGCGCGAACAGTATTTCATGCATCGGGCAGACGAGGAAGTTTTTATCATTCGAACCTCCGATTGATTTCTCAAATTGAGAAGCGCTCACCAATTCCTCGGTTTCTTCATTTACTTAATTTTTTTAAAGTAGTTTCCATTGCGAAAACGCGGTTTGATGATACTCTATAATGAAGTTGTCATTTACGCATCCTAGCAAGAATATCTCCAAATGACTTTAGCTGTTTTAATCATCATTGTTGATGAGCTGTATTTGATATCTTTTATTGAATACCCGATCAGTGATTCCATTCCTCCCCTTTATTAATTTCCGAAATTTATGTCCCCACTTTTTGGGATATATTCTGTATATTCGAGCATCATTTAAATACAAAAATTCTAAGTTCATGTCGGTACTTGTCAATAGCTCCTCTCGTATTATTGTTCAGGGTTTTACAGGAAATGAAGGCTCCTTCCATGCCGGTCAAATGATCGAGTATGGGACTCAGGTGGTAGGCGGAGTAACTCCGGGTAAAGGGGGACAAACGCATATGGATCGCCCCGTGTTTAATACGGTTAAAGAGGCGGTAGACAAAGAAGGCGCTAATGTTTCAATCATTTTTGTACCTCCTGCCTTCGCTGCTGATGCTATAATGGAAGCAGCCGAAGCTGGCATTGGTGTTATCGTTTGTATAACTGAGGGAATTCCCGTTCAGGATATGGTGAAGGTGAAAGAGTATATTCAAAGTTTTGATACGCGTCTTATCGGACCGAACTGCCCCGGTGTTATCACTCCAGGAGAAGCTAAAGTGGGTATTATGCCCGGCTTCATCCACCGAAAAGGTCGCATAGGTATCGTCTCCCGATCGGGAACTTTAACGTATGAGGCTGTAGATCAAGTCACAAAGGCAGGCATGGGACAATCCAGCTGTATTGGAATTGGTGGAGACCCCATCGTCGGTACAACAACCCTGGAAGCCGTTCAGCTATTTATGGAAGATGACGATACCGATGGTATTATCATGATTGGTGAGATTGGGGGGAGTATGGAGGCCGATGCAGCAAACTGGATCAAGGAGCACGGCACGAAACCCGTGGTCGGGTTTATTGCCGGACAGACCGCTCCCAAAGGACGGACAATGGGCCATGCGGGTGCTATCGTAGGCGGTGAAGATGACACTGCCGAAGCCAAAATGAGAATCATGAAAGCTTGTGGAATTCACGTTGTAGAATCCCCTGCGAAAATTGGCGCCACTATGAAAGAGGTGTTAGGTTCATAATAAGGGATCAGATATCAGATTTTAGCAAAGGGGAAAAGTCAAGGCTTATTCCCCTTTGTTATAATGACACATTTTTATGAAGGATGCATATTTTGATGCGGCTGTAGCGGAGGCTCGAAAAGGGGGCGATGAAGGAGGGATTCCCATCGGAAGTGTTATTGTCCACCAGAATCAAATCATCGGTCGCGGTCACAATCAGCGCATCCAAAAGGGCAGTTGTGTGCTTCACGCTGAAATGCATGCATTGGAGGAGGCGGGGCGCCAAGCTGCAACTGTTTACAAGGAGAGTGTTTTATATACCACGCTTTCGCCATGTAGTATGTGTTCAGGAGCTATTCTGCTATATGGTATTCCCAAAGTTATCATTGGTGAAAATGTCAACTTCATGGGCGAGGAGGAATGGTTGCGAGCTCGAGGGGTAGAAGTTAGTGTACTTCAGGATAAGACCTGCATTGATTTAATGAAGACCTTCATTGCGGAGTATCCTCAACTGTGGCATGAAGATATTGGAGAATAAGTCATAGTAAGATTTTTCGGAAATCTGAGTACAGCGGTGCATCGGAGGGAGCAGAATTTGAATCGCTCCATCTTTGCTTCAAATTATCATTATTCGTCAAGTGCCTCTTTGCCTTTAAGGCAGGTGCGCTATTGTTCCTAAATATTTTTGTCGTAAAGTGCAAATAGCCACGAAGCTGTACTTGGGATTCAAATAAAATGAAAGTTCCGCGTGAGGTGCCTGAAGGGCCCTCCGGCCGGGGGCGGAGGGGTGCGACAGCACGGAGCGAAAAGCGAACCCCGGAAGGGACCGACCCTCGGGATCCGCCGTAAGGCGGACCCCGAGGGGGCACGCCCAAAAAACTCTAACTATTGATCCTCCCTTCTTTTTTTGCGCCGTGGCTGCTTGTAAAATTCAGAATCTACAATGAGCAGGCCAAAAGATTCACAATCTTCTTTGGTTTGCTTGGCGTGGTGACGACCGTGTGCGCGCAAGATGGCCCTACTAAAGGGGCTGTCTAACTGCTTGAACCACTTGAATCGACGGTGAATATAAACGTCGTGAATTAAAAAGTATGTAATTCCGTAAAGGGAAATTCCGATGCCTACAAAGAGTGCCCACAAATGGTCCGTGGAGGTGCCAAGTATATAAAAAAATGCTGATGGAATGGCAAAAACGAGAAAAAAGAGGTCATTGCGTTCAAAAAAGCCGTCTTTTTCGTGATGTGGCTTATGATGATCGCGATGCCAGCTCCACAAAGGGCCATGCATGATGTATTTGTGGGTGAACCAAGCCATGAACTCCATACCAATGTAGGCCGCAAGTGTGACTCCGATGTAAATAAGCGCGTTCATATGTAAAGGAAATTTAGGCTGCTAAAGAAAATGATTAACCAGATGAACACTACAATAACAACCCAATGTGCTGAAGTGTTTCCCCATTTTTGGTAAATATAGGAGAAAACAGCAGCTAAAATCCACCAGGCGATATAATTGGAACGGGGTATTTCACCAGAGGTCCATGTCCACATATCTAATGCGACGGCCACTGGCTCAATGAGAATATCTAGAAAAAGAGCGAGACTGGCAGAAATGGCAGTGCGGAGTATCTTGGGTGCGGTTGGAAACAGGCGTCGGGCAGCCGTGAGGCTACCTACAATAACGAGAACCCAATTCACCCCAATCAAGAGGGGTGTCCCGGCGATTTTTGGTCCTAAAATGGAGCCATATGTGTATTCGCCAAAGGGGAATCCCGTTTGGACTCCGAGAATCTCGATGCCTAATCCCAAGCTGTAAATCGAAAGGAGGCTAAAAATTGTCCCGCTCGTCCAGGGGCGCAAAAATAGAATAATGACAGCGCAGGAAAGCATCAATTGCATAGGGGTAAGCTTCATGACTTCTACATTTTCAAAGATGAGAAGCTGCGTAAGTCCTACCGTGTACATGATACTAATGAAGATGGCGGCTATCGGGGCCTGATATGTGGAGAACCATTTTTTCAATATCGATCTATTTCTTGGTCTGTTATTTTTGCGGAAAGCAAACACAGTGGGATTCCTCCACCCGGATGTACGCTTCCGCCACAAAAATATAAATTTTTGACCTTCGGGTGGAAGTTAGGATGTCGGTTAAAGGCAGCCATCATGTCATTGGAGGCAGATCCATATAGGGCGCCGCCAACAGAAGAGGTGTCGGCTTCGATTTGAGTGGGATCCCAATGCTGTTCTACCTCAATATCGGGGGCTATCGGCCGCCCAAGCAGGCGACTGAGTTTTTCGATTGTGGTTTGGCGAATTTGTGGAGCCAGGGCCTTCCAGTCCTGACCCTGATCGTGGGGCGTATTCACCATCACGAACCAATTTTCTTTTTGAGCTGGAGCATCTTCAGATTCTATTTTCGAGGTAATATTGACATATATCGTTGGATCGGGGTGTATAGTCCCGTTTTTAATGGCCTGGAATTCGGCTTTATAATTTCGGGTAAAGAATATATTGTGAAGACCTAATGAAGGGTAGGGGGTTTTCATGCCCCAATAAAATATAAACGCGGATGATGAGCGCTCTTCGCGCCGCACCTGCCGGGGGAGGGGGAGTTGCGGAAGGAGTTTATGATAGGTAGCATGAATGTCCACATTACTTACCACCCGATCCGCTAAAACGGTCTTTTCATGGATACGGATCCCCGTGGCTTGCTTTTCATTGTGTAGGATTTCATCTACTTTACTATCGAAAAAATAGGATACTCCCAGATCCTTTCCAAGTTGAAATAAACTCCGGGCAATATTGTACATGCCTCCCCTGGGCAAAAAGGTTCCCTCATTAAATTCAAAATGGGGGATCATTGACATCATACCGGAAGTGCGGTAAGGGTCCGATCCGTTATAGGTTGCATAGCGATTAAAAAGCTGCACCAACCGAGGGTCAGTGAAAAATTTTTTATTAAAGCGATTTAAGCTTTTAAATAAACCATAATGAAAAAGATATGGAACCGCTTTTAGCACATCTTTCCGCCACCAACTGCGCCAGCGATGGAGTGAGCGATCTAAAAAAATACGGCCTACCTTTTCGTATTTCCAGGCAGCATGGTCCAGATATGCGCTTAATTTTCCCGGCTTAAGATTAAAGGTTTCGAGGGCTGATTTTTCGAGGGCGGCCCGATCGGCTGCGGCTTGAAACTGGGTGCCATCCTCCCAAAAATACCTGCACGATTCGTCCATCTTCGAGTATTGAAAATACTTTTCGATGGGCACTTTAGCTAACTGAAAGAGTTCTTCAACATACTGAGGTTGTGTAAATAGAGAAGGACCACCGTCAAATCGATATCCCCCTTTTTCGAATTGATACAGTTTGCCTCCGGGCGCAGGAGCCGCCTCGTAGACCTCAACTTCATCTCCGGCTATTTTTCTGCGGACAGCCAGGGCGAGCCCCGCAATACCAGCACCTATCACTACCGTTTTCTTAGGTGCTTTTGAGTTTTGATTTTCCTTCATTACAAAGTGACGCGTTCTCGTTGATAAAAATTTTCTTTGGTTCTCATGAGTGGTATAACGACATAAAAATCGGTCCCTTTGTTGACTACTGTTTCAAAATAAATTTTTCCATTGAAGCCTTCGATGATATTGGCGCATATGGCCAGCCCCAAACCGGTTCCCGAACTTTTGCTGGTAAAATTGGGCTTGAATACCTTTTCTTTAAGATCATCCGGGATCCCTTTTCCATTATCTGCTACCAGGACAACGGCCTCATCGCCTTTTTTGAATAGTTTTATGGTGATCAATCCTCGTCGATCTTCCGGAATGGCCTGGATTGCATTTTTTATCAAATTACTCATCACTCGTAGCAGGTGGTCCTTATCTGCAAATACGCGAAGATCATCAATGGGCACAAATAATTTAATGTCCATATCCTTTCGCTCTCTAAAGAGGTCATGAATAGATGCGACAACCTCATTGAGCGAAACCACTTTATTTTCGGGCTCTGGCATTTTAGCAAAGGTGGAGAATTCGCTGGCGATGCGATTGAGATTATCAATTTGCTCAATGAGGGTCGCACTTACTTTTCGAAATAGTTTTTCTTTGTTGGGACTATCGTTTTCGATCGCAAACTGCAGGTGCTGTAACGATAATTTCATGGGGGTGAGTGGATTTTTTATTTCATGTGCCACTTGTTTAGCCATTTCCCGCCAGGCTGTTTCCCGCTCTGTAGTAGCCAGAATCTTAGCACTTTCTTCGAGCTGCATAATCATGCGGTTATAATCCCGGATCAACTCGCCCAGCTCATCTTTTTGACTCCATTCGAGAGGAATATTTTTTCTACCCAATTTTAGTGATTTGAGTCTCTCACTCAACACCTTTAAAGGAGCCGTTATGGAGTTCGAAATCGCAACTGCGATACCTCCGGTTAAGACGAAAAGGAAAACGTAAATATTGAGAAGTGTCATAATGATTTGCCGGAATGCAGGCCCCACATTTAAGCTTTCGGTTTCAGCGTCAAATTGTGCAATAGCGACCTCTTCATTGGGGCCAATTATTTTATGATAAATTTGGCCCTGCTGTATGCCCACATTTTGGCCTGAGAAATAGGTCGGCTTTCGAATGGTTAATGGTAGCAAAGGAGCCCCGTTCCCGCTCAAGCGGACTCCATTGCGACTATACAAGCTTCCTGAAGTTTGATGTTGATCCTGAATAGATTGAAAAAGGCGCTGCATATCGACCTCCTCTTTAGTTTCCCAGCTTTGGCTCATATCCTGAACCATGGCAGAAGTCATATGGAGAGCCAATTGTTCGGCTTGCTCTCGACCCTGATATTCAAAGTATAGATAGGTTACCCAGGCTATGGTAACGAAAGAGCCTACGGTGACAGCCAAAATATAAAATTGAATTCGTTTTCGAAGGCTGGGTAATGCAGACCAGAAGAAGGCCCAGTCCCGAGGTAAAAGATTCAGCGGGCGATTAATCATTAACAAACATAGAGCCACCAGCACCCAAAGCACGAAAAAGAAGGCATATAGGGATATGGGCTCATTCATACCCATTTTTTGCCTTCCGATAACATAGGTGGTTCCGGCTTTTTCTCCGACCACATAGAAACCCTGGTTGGTTTGAAAATGCTCCAATTTACCTTCGGACCAATCCAAATGGGGCGCAGACGGAATGCCCCATAGTGGGCCGCGCTGGAAAACCAGCCGCTCATCTTGATATTTGGCCCAGGAAAACGCTTTTGATTCTTCCATCGCCATTTTATCCTCCTGCATCCATGAGCGTAGGAGTTCAGTCTGATTGTGTTCCAGCCGCAGTGTACTAAACGTAAATACGAGCAAAGAGGTGCAAGCCGCAAGTACGGTTAGCCATATAAAAGGCCATGTCAAACCTCCGGATACATTCTCTGCAAATAAATCCATTAAAATAATGATGATAAAAGAGAGAATAAAGAAAGCAAAGGGATGGATATCAAGAGGAAATAAAAGGAAAAAGGGTAGGAAAACGATTCCGGCTGCCAGTAGCATCAATAACTTTTTACCCAGCGGCAGACGCAATCTCAGGACTGTTTTTTGAAGTCGGTAGCTCATGACAAAAAGAACCGTCACGAAAAGAACAATACTCGCATACCAAAATAGATTGTCTGAATTCCATTGTAAAAGCTCATCGGAATGGGAAAGAGACATTTGCTCCATGATGGAAAAATGGAGGGTGGCAACCGTTAAGTAGAAGGTCACGATCAGCGATAGGAATATGAGAAGGGCCTGACCCGCTGCAGACAATTTTTTTCGGATGGCGGGCTTTACCCACTTTAAAATATGAGGTGTACTCACCCAAAGGAAAGTTAATACTGCTACTCCAAAGATCCATTCATTTACATCAATTCCTGCATCAATGGGTTCGTTTTTACCGATAATGCGAGCCCACTTTTGACTCCAATTTCCCTCAAGAATCCACACGGTAGCTAAGCCAATCCCAGAAAGCAGAATAGATCCAAGAATGGAAAAGATGTAGGTTTGGAAATAGCGCTTCAGAGCAAAAAAAACAAAGATTACCCCGAAAAAAAAACCTAAGTAAATCAAGTTTATCCCCCAATGATGAAATGCAGCTTTACGCGTCTCATCTCTGCTGACATACAATGACCTTTGTAACTCCTTCAATGAGATTTGCGCTTCCGTCGACCCCACGGAATCCAGAGATATGCTTAAGGGATTTGACCATAACTTTGCCAATTCCCAGCCATGAAAGTGAACGAAATCATCGATTTTCGCACCGTAGATTACCCAAATCTCATTTTGCACCGGATGAACAGACCATCTACTGGTCCAAATTTCAGCACTGTCCAGCTGAAACACAGGCCAGGCGGTATTCGTCCAGTAAACCCATTGATTAGTTTTCTGATTCCATATCAGGTGATTTTGGTCTTTCGGCAAGTCAGAAAAGCAAGCTGCCCATTCCACCCGAGCTGATGCGCATGATCTCCAATTGCGAATTATAGATTGTGAGGGTTCATTTTTCTTCAACTCAGATTGGAGCTCGGCAGTCCATTTTTGTTTGGGATCATCCGGTAGGGGGGGGCTCTGAGCTAACCATTGCATCACTCCCCCCAGGAGCAGCAAGAATCCTCCCAGCCAGAGTAAGGGTTTGGTTTTTACTGAGCGATATCCCGCATCAAAAAGGTGATATGCCGCAATCATATCCGAAGTTGTTTGAGTATCAAAGGTAACTCATATATGTTAAATATATTATATTTGTCACTTTTTTCATTTGGGCGTGACCCCGAGGTTCCGCCTGACGGCGGATCTCGAGGGTCGGTCCCTTCCGGGGTTCGCTGGTCGCTCCGTGCTATCGCACCCCTCCGCCCACGGGCGGAGGGCCCTCCAGGCACCTCACGCAATATCCTTGAACCATAGCGAAAAGAAGTGAGTTCCTTTGGGAGAAATGTGCCCCCCTCTGCGAAAATGAAATAATTGAGGAACCTTTCGGTTTATGTTGTATGTTTACAATCAGGTTTACCCAGTCTGTCGCCTCGAAAGGGGAGGAAAGTCCGGACAACGCAGGGCGCTGCACCGTGGAAATCACGGGACTCGAAAGGGTACAGAGAGTGTCACAGAAACTAAACCGCCCAATTTATTGGGTAAGGGTGAAAACGTGCGGTAAGAGCGCACGCGTCGGCAAAGTAATTTGTCGATGGGATAAACCTTGCAGGTTGCAATGCCACATATACTTCGGTTTGAAATCGGCCCGATTGATTTTGCGTAAGCAAAAGCCGTTGGGGGTAGGCAGCACGAGATAAATGACAGATACTCGAAAGAGGTACAGAATCCGGCTTATTAGGTAAACCAAAAAAAAGGGTAGAACATCTGTTCTACCCTTTTTTTTTAATGATTATTTTTCTTTTAGAGTTGCTCAGATGATCCTCCAATATTTCCACCTGTAAATACGCTCATATCCAAACCTACGCCTACGCGAAGGGTATTGGCAAGCGGATTTGGTCGAGCAGATGTTGACACCAAATAGGACATATCCAAATTAAATCCATTGTAATTGAATCCAAATCCGAAGGTCATGTACTTTCGGTTTCCTTTAGAAACGTGTTCGTTAAAGTATCCCAGGCGCACGGCAAACACCTCATCATACCAATATTCCATCCCTAGAGTCCATGTAATTTCGCGAAGTTCTCCCGAAAATCCATTTGGAGAATCTGAGAAGGAATTGATTACCCCGCTAAATAAGCTTTGATCTCGCCAGGCTGGAATACCGTTCACAGTTTGAGTTGTGTCACCTAGTGCTGGGGTGGGAACGAGGAGTTTGTTGGCCTGTCCTACGAAAGTCAAACTATTGTATTCATCTATGTCATAAGTGTATGCGGCGCCAATAGCAAGGTTGGTAGGGATAAAGTCTCCTACAGCTGATTGAGTGTAGCTGATTTTTGTACCTAAGTTCGTAAGGGCTAAACCGAGGGTCAGTTGTTCATTTCGGCTTAAACTCGTTTGATACTGCATCCCGACATCAGCAGCAATTGAAGTTCCTGCATTAATTTCTACAGTTCCAATCGTTTGCCCACTAGCTAAATTGGAATAAATATACTTTCCGGCTACAGACATTGAGAAATTTTCAGATAACTTACGAGCATATGTAGCTCCAATTTCCCATTCTCGAGGGAAACCCGTACCTGTCGATTGTGCATTTTCGTCCAAAAAAGCGATCTCTCCCATGGAGAAAAACTTCAATGAGAGTCCAAAAGCTTGAACATCGTCGGGTTTATAATACCCATTTATAAAAGCCAGATACACATCCCCTACAATATTCCGAAGCCAGGGGGTGTACGTAAATGAAACACCAAAATCATCCTTGGCAAAAGCTAATGCAGACCCATTATGGTGCAAGCTATTGGGCGTTCCACTGAGTGCAACCCCCGCATCTCCAAGTCCACCCGATCGAGCATCAGGTGTAATCGAAAGAAAGGGAACGGCTGTGAAGACGGGGTTCGGGCAGGGTTGGTCGGTTCCTGAAATCACCCAACTATCCGTGGCTAAACTATATTCACATTGAGCATGTAGGTCTGATGAACACCAAGATAGAAACAGTACAAAAATGGAGATACCAATACGTCGCATAAGTTTAATTTAGTTCTAGAGTCACAAATATATGATATTGCTATGTAAAAGTGCAGACTATATTTTTATCAACTTTAAAACTGGACTATGTAGTACATCCGATGAACTATTTTTTTCTATTCTTATGCGAGCATAATAGGTCCCGCTCGGGAGATATTGATTTCTTGATCGAGGGCGCCATTCTATGCAAGGAATTTCGCTACTCTCTAGTAAAAAGCCAATGGGAACTTCATCCACTCTTTGTCCAGACGAATTAAAGACCTCAAGGAATCCATTATACTTACCTACCGATAGTTGCGATTTTAAGCGAACACAAATTCTTTCTTTAAAGGGATTGGGGTAGGCAGTAACATCAAATAATTCTGCTTCTTCCTGGTCGATAACAAAGAACTCTATTTCTGCTTCACCTTCCAAGCCCAGTATATTCCATGCTCTTACTTTTAGTGTGTGATATCCGGGACTCAATTGGCTGAGCGGATAAAAGATCGTTCCAGCCCTCGAATCTTCTACATCCGGCTCATAAAAACTATTGAGTACGATGGGTTCATTCGTATTTTCATCTAATATCGCCACCATCTCTTTACCGAGGCCATTATTACTCAGATTTATGCCCAGCGAATCAAATAACCTTACATACATCATCGGGTTTGGCCCAACGCGTTCCCCATTTTCAAACATGTCATTTTCCAGATATAAATCTACGACAGGAGGAGAAGGGGATAAAACGGTATCTGCTGGTAGCCCTCCTATTAAAAAATTGGTGTAGGCTCCTTTGGCATCCTCCTGGTCGGGACTATTCGAAGTGGCAAAATACTGTATTTTCCCCTCGTCAATCTCTTCATTTATGGATTTGGGGACAACCATGGTAAACTCGAATTGACCTGCCACTACAGGTGTTTTTCCTTTCCATAATATATTTTCCTGAGTGTTAAATGAGCGGACTTGCGAGTCGGAGCTTTGCCCGAGAGTTTTATTCTGAGTAACTTTATCGAATAGGGTGGGAGAAAGTGTACCATTATAATCCGCAACGGGTAGACCACTCATATCAGCCACATATCCCTGAACAGTAACTTTTTCTAAAGGTCGAATGGTGTCGGTGTACAATTGAGCGTTATTTCTATTGAAAGAAGTAGTAATAATTTGATAGCGCGGAAGAAGAATACGCATCGTTGGGTCACCTAATAAGGTGTATTTCCTGGCATTAGCCCGCAGTGTATCTTGACTATTGGCGTTTTTAGCGCGTGAGAGTACTTTACCAATCGGGATGAAACCATCTTCATCTTTTTCAAACAGTCTTTCAAATGTTGAGGCTGTCAGTCGACGGTTTGAACTGGAATATACCGGGCGCGATGTAGTAAATAAGGCTATAGCTCCACCTGATCCTTTATTGATTAGTAACTCTCCTGTAGACTCCAGCGCAGGTTGATCATAGGTTCCAAAGGTACAGGTGGCTGTAATGAATAGGGGCAGTTGATCACTATTGGTCCATGATTGGATGTGATCGTTTGTTAAAACACGTTCAGAGGACCATCCGTAAGGACCTCCATGTCCAAGATAGTTGACGACTAGAGCCCCCCTTTGAATAGCTTGGTTCAGCTTGGCTGTAGCATCCGGAAATCGGATCCCGCTCGCGCCATTGGTACGCTCATAAGCATCAAAATAAATTTTCTCGATGATAAGGCTAGAGTCTTTTCGCACATCTTCAGCAATGTTATCGCCGTCTCGCAGATGTATATTATTGTCACCATCATCAGTTAAAAAAACAAAGCGATTTTGCCAGTCCCCTCTGGCTGATCTTTTTGTTTCGTAACGTATAATTTTATCAACCATGGTGTAAGCCTCATCGAGGTTTCTAGCAGGTAATCGACCCACATTTAGGGTCAGCGACCCTACTAAATCTCCTCCTTGCCCGGGGCGAATAAGCGCAAAAAAATCATCAGTCGGGTAGCCACGAATAGGATGGTAAGATTCTTCAGTTTGATAAGTAGGGACCAGATTATAATTCGGGTAATTTTTATTGATATGGCGGTAATCGAAAGATGCCGCTCCAAAAAGCAGCAAATACTCGAGATTCTCATCTTTTTCGTAAAGATATCGGGCAAAATCTCGAATGGCTGACGGATCTGTTTTTCCGCCGCTAAATTCGTTATAAATGGCCTGGATTTCCGCTTTTTCTATACTCATTTGAGAATATTCAGATCGATGTGCGATCCATCGATCGACAGCAGGTTCGAGGAAGTCGGCATAGACAACCAGACATTTTGGAACATCTATAGTTTTAAGGTTTTGATTAGAGACTTCATTTGTAAATTTGGGGAGAGGGTAATCCTGATTTGGATCTAAAGCCGCGTACCGCAAGGGTGTGCCTGTGCTGTTATCCTGAAATCTCACCTGATTATTTGCTATGGAAACCGGAACGGTGTAATAATCTGGAAAGTTGGAGATATTTATTATCTGAGTAGAAGGGCTTGAGCCCGAAAGCCTCAGTTCGGCTTCAAAAACGGATGGGGAAGGGGGCGTGGCAAAAAAAGTCGAGTTATTCTGCAGGTTTAATTCAGGAGTGAAATAATTGAATGTGATAAAATCAAGCCACGCTTGATCATTCCCGGAGCTCGGAAGAAATTCCAATAAAACCTGATCCAGTTGAGGTAAGGTGTAATCTACGACATCTTCCGCTGTTGATGCGACGAGATGTTCCGAATGACTGACATTTATACCACTTAAAGAATACATTGAGCTTTCACCATTAACCGTCAGCTGAAGTCGTGTGCTTCTGGAAGCTCTGGCAGCAAAATGAAAGGCAATGTGAGACGGGTGGTTTGTTGAAATTTCTTCAATTGGCCGCAACATATTTGTCAGGTCTTGCTGCCGGTTATTGGAAAAGGATTCTCCGAACCACCTTTGGCCTGTACCGTGATTTGATATTTTGAGATCCTGAAGATTGACCATTTCTCGCTCGTGATGCCGAATTCGTTGTATCTCGCGAACTGAAGACTGAGGTTCCGTGTCTGGGGCAACTTCGGTGAGAGCTGCGGATGCTATATCCGGACCGATTTGCACAAAAATGTAATTCGAAAAATCAAATGGATTGGTACGCTGTTCAATAATTCCTTCTGAGTTCATTTCGATATTGTCGGGACCGGGTGCATAAAACAATAGTTTGTCGCCGGGATCAAAGCTGCCATCTTCCATACCTAAATACCAACTAGGGACAGGAACGGGATCAAATGAACGCTCCACACTGTTTTTAGAGGGAACAACTCCTTCCCCGGAACTCAGAATGCGGATATGATTTGGGTTTAATTCACCAGCAGATATATTGAGACTGTTAACAAGATGAGCATGTGTCAATTGGTAAACGCCAGAATTGGGAATCTCAAGCCTATAAATTTTACCATTAGCCAAGTTGGAGGAAGTTGGAGCTACCTGAGCTAAACCTGCACTGCAAAAAGTGGAGAAAAAGAGTAAGATGAACAGTTTGGTATGACTCATTAGCTTTCGAATTTATTAATTATTTCAGAAGGTCCTTTACCTTTTTAAACGATATTTGATGTCAAAACGTTAAATATTTTATAAAATTACAGAACTCTACCTGTTTTTTTTCATCTTAGATATCTAAACACTGTGGACATTGCATAAACTTGAAGCCCTTAAGATACGAATTTCGCTGTTTCCCTTAATAACAGTGTGCCTTATTTTGTTCATGGGTTTAACAGTAACATTACATGGACAGGATCCTGTTTTTAGTCAATTCTATTTAGCGCCCACGCAATTGAACCCTGCATTTGTAGGTAACTCTCACGGTCCGAATTTTTCGCTTAATTATCGAAATCAGTGGCCTAATATGCCCAATGCGTATACCACATATGCCGCTTCTTACGATCAATTCTTTGAGAAATATAATAGCGGTTTTGGTTTTATAGCTATGGCCGACAATGCAGGAGATGGTATTCTGACCACAAATAAGATAGGCTTACAATACAGCTATAAGGCTCGAATAAATCAAAACTCCTATCTAAAAGGAGGGCTCGAAGTTTCATTCGTTCAAAATAACCTGGATTGGGAGAAGCTTATATTTTTTGATCAGTTAGATCCTGACTTTGGGTCCGTAACCCCCGGTGGAGGTACTATTCCAAGTTCTGAAGTCCCGCCGGAATCTCTTTCTGTTATTTACCCGGACATTTCTTTTGGACTAGCCATTTATTCACCGACGTATTATGGGGGGGTGGTTTTACATCACATGAATTCACCTCGAAATAATTTTTATGGTGATTCCAACCCTCTTCAATCCGGCTTGCCACTGAGGTGGACCCTTCATGGTGGGGCACAGTTTTCGGCATCTGGAGTGAATTATCGAGCCGGAGATGGGTTTTTATCACCCAACTTCATATACACCCGGCAGGCGGGCTTTAGTCAATTAAACTTAGGCCTTCACGCAGGAATTAGCGCCGTTTTTGGTGGAATCGCTTACAGACATTCTGGAAATATTCCCGATGCCATTATTTTTTCAGTGGGATTTCGAACAGGAAATCTCAGGATTGGATATTCTTTTGATTACACAGTTTCAGATCTGGGAATTAGTGTTGGCGGCGCGCATGAAATAGGAATACAGTATCGCATGGAAAGGAAGAAACAAGTAGATTATAATGACTGTTTTGGTCTTTTTCGGTAAATACATAGTAGGTCTGACAATCTTATTTTTGTAAGCCCGTTATAGATTTGATTTTGTAGTAAAAAATGAATTGCTATATTTGGAGTCCCTAAAAGTGTTGGAAGCATGAAATTAACCCGAATCACATTATTTGTAGCCCTAAGTTCTCTGCTCCTTTGGTCGAGCTGTAAAAAATCTGAGAGGTCGATGACCACCGGATGGAAATACAATGACGCCGAATGGGGTGGATATGAAAAACCTGATTTTGAAGAACAAGAAACAGGTCCAAACCTGGTACTTATACCCGGTGGAACATTTGCCATGGGTACTGTTCAAGAGGATGTTACTTACGAATGGGACAATCAGCCCCGTCGAGTAACAGTTTCTTCATTCTATATTGATCAAACCGAAGTTCCTAATATGGATTATCGGTTCTATACGCAGTGGACAAAGCGTCATTTTATAGATAAATATCCGGAAGTGTATTTTGACGCTCTACCTGACTCCCTTGTTTGGAGAGAAGAATTGTCATTTAATGATCCTTTAGTTTACAATTATTTCCGTTTTCCCGCATATAATGATTATCCGGTAGTTGGAGTGAGTTGGCATCAAGCTGAGTCATTCTGTAAGTGGAGATCAGACCGGGTGAATGAAACCATTATGATTGAGAAAGGAATTCTAAATCCTCCGGGTGAAGCTGGCGGAGATAGTTCTGATTTCTTTACTACCGAGGCCTATTATGCTGATCAGTATGAAGGAAATGTTCGAGCTAATTTAGAAGATGTTCGAACTGGAGGGGAACGAAAAGTAAGAAAAACTGATGGTATTCTCCTGCCGGAATATCGATTACCTACAGAAGCGGAATGGGAGTATGCCGCATTGGCTCTGGTTGGGAATCATAAAGTCGAAGATTCAGAAAATATTACTGATCGCCGGTTTTTCCCATGGGATGGATATACAGCACGATATCAGGTGCGTGATCGCTATCAAGGTAAAATGTTAGCTAACTTTAAAAGAGATGGTGGAGATTACATGGGAACTGCTGGCAATTTGAATGATAATGCTGCAATACCAGCACCAGTCAGATCTTTTTATCCCAATGATTTTGGATTGTTTAATATGGCTGGAAACGTTAGTGAGTGGGTATCAGATGTTTACCGACCATTAACAGCCGAAACCATTCGAGATGCTGAAAAGCATGATTTGAACCCTTTTCGCGGAAACGACTTTACAGTGCGTGTTCGTGATGAAGAAGGTAATTTGGTAGAGAAAGACTCTTTAGGCCGCATTCCCCGCGAGCAGCAAAGTGAGGAGGACCTTAAGAATAGAAGAAACTACAGAAAAGCCAATTTGAAAGATTTTAGAGATGGTGATAGTGAAGAGGTTGTTTATGATACAGGGAATAATACCCTGATCAGTGATAGCTCTCGAGTCATCAAAGGAGGCTCTTGGGCAGATCGCCTATACTGGCTATCGCCGGGAACGCGTAGATTTTGGCATGAAGACAAGTCTTCAAGCACTATTGGGTTCCGCTGTGCTATGAACAGATTGGGATCGAATACCAATGGAGGAACAGCGGGTAATCAATTTAAATCTCGAGTGAGAAAAGTAGATAGGGGCCGATAATATTTTATTTTCTACAAAAAGGATCTGAGAAATCAGGTCCTTTTTTATTACATGATATTCTGAAATGACAATTCGCGAATTATACAAGCTATATCTGGCTCACCCCAAAGTCAGTAAAGACACTCGTGACAATTTAAAGGACGCAATTTACTTTAGTATTCGAGGGGAAAGGTATGACGGAAATACTTTTGCTAAGGCTGCTTTAGAAAAGGGTGCCGCATACGCTGTGGTTGATGATCTTTCGGTGGTGGATCCGGATGATTCACGTTATATCCATGTTGCAAATGCCCTAGATACCCTTCAGGAATTAGCAGCGTATCACAGGAGCCAATTTCAAGGGACCGTAATTGCAATCACCGGATCTAATGGAAAAACGACGACCAAGGAGTTAATGGCTCGAGTGTTGGAGCGGAAGTACACCGTATCTGCTACTCCTGGAAATTATAATAATCATATTGGTATTCCCTTAATGCTTTTGCAGACTGATGTTCATACTGAATTTGTCATCGTTGAAATGGGGGCTTCCAGGATTGGAGATATAGCTTCTTATTGTCAAATCGCAAGGCCCGATTATGGTTTGATTACTAATGTGGGTCAAGCTCATTTAGAAACTTTCGGCGGAGAAGAGGGGGTGCGGCAGGGGAAGGGAGAACTGTTTTCTTATATTTCTAATAATGGCAAACAAGTTTTCATTTGTGCAGATGAAAGCCATTTGCAGCAAATGGCAAGAAACCGTGAAGTGTCAAAACCCGTTCTTTATGGCGAATCAGACTTGCCTGTTGAAACCCCAAATCACTTTCATGCACATTTGCTGCAATCCGAAAGTGAAATTATGTTTGAAGTGACGAAAAAAGATCATAATAGCGTCCTTTTTTCTTCAAGTTTGCAGGGGCTTTACAATTTCCGAAACATTCTGTCAGCTGTAGCTGTAGGTTATTACTTTGACGTACCCATTCAGGAAATGAAAGCTGCAATTCGAACCTATAAACCTATTTCTAATCGTTCTGAGCTTAGAAAGCTCGGCACGAATGAATACTATTTAGATGCCTACAATGCGAACCCTACAAGTATGAAAGCCAGTTTGCAGTCCTTTAATGCATCTCGTCCTAAGAATAAAGTGTTGGTTATTGGGGATATGTTAGAATTGGGTGAGTATTCTGAAAAAGCGCATCAAGATGTAGTTGATTACGTAGAGCAGCTTTCTGGTGTTACTGAAGTGTTTCTGGTTGGAGAACACTTTATGGCAACAAAAACATCAGATCATTTTCAAAAATTTCTCAATGTGGAGGATCTGAAATTGGAATGGGTTAAGCGAGAGTGGCGGAATTCTTATATTTTCCTCAAAGGATCTCGATCGGTGAAGTTGGAGAAACTACTAGACTAGAGTTAAGGGTATCTTTTCAATGCTGCGCTCGGGCAATGGCACGAACGATACGATTTGGCAATCGGTTTTCTCGACTTTGCTGATAGTCAGACTCTGTGCAAGGTAAGTAAAGGTAATCCTGATAATTCGAGGTTCGAGTTGGTATTTTAACCCACCATCGTCGTGTTTTCTTGCTTTTTACAAATGATAGTGGATAATCTAAGATTTGGGTGTCAATCAGGAATTCGACTAAATTCTCATTGTTAAATGGTTTCTCATAGGCTCTGTTTTCAGCACCGTGGATTCCGTACCAAATGGCTTGAGAAGTCCAAATGGAAGTTGTCTCATCTAAGCTCTCATTTGATTTTATGTGGTAGATGGTTACGAAACTCATTTTAGGAGAAACCATAGCATAGCGAAGCAGTTGAATGGCCTCTTCAGAACTAAAACCAGACGGATTAGCATTTTCCTTTGCGGGCAGCTCTGCTTTTTTTACAACATTGGCATCGAATAAGCAAATATGGTGATTGCGCAGTAGAGGTTCCCAATCATTTCGCTCATTTTTGATCGCGCCGAGGCGATAGTGCTCAAAATGGTTTTGGTCCAGCTCATTTATTCGGGATTTAGGCATAAGGTGCATTTGGCACCCCATTTCCACATAGTCTGTTGCGTAAATAGAAGTTCCGTTTTTGCCAAATTGCTGAAAATTAGAGAAAAAATTCTGGCTTCCATCCGTAATGTGAATCGTATTAAATGGTTCTTCCAAATCCTCATAGGCTGCCAGTTTGGGGGGTAAGGAAGCCTCTATTTGGTCTACTATCTGTATACAGGTGTGATTCGGTCGCTGAATGCAATTATTGATGACCTCTGAGGGTAGGTTTGGGTATCTTTGATCATCCAGATATACAATTTGTATGGATTGGAAATGATCCGCACTGGAGAATAAATGAAGGATTACCTTTTCATACGAGGGGATTGGACAACGCAAATAAACGGTTGGTTTTTCCAAATCTATTTCATCACCATAAAATATCACTCGACGACCAATGCTATCTGTGAGACTTTCTTTTTTAAGTTGTAAAAGTTCTTGGGATATCGGTGCTGAATCCTTCATGAAAACACTATTTTAGCGCAAAAGCAAATCGAAAATACATATAAAGATAAATAATAATTCGTAACAACTAAAAAACATACAAATGACTCTGAAAGAATATATTAATGAGCCTCCTCAAATCGTATTCGAATGGCACGATACAGAAACCTCTGCACGGGGCTGGGTCGTCATCAATTCCTTGAAAAACGGGGCAGCGGGTGGAGGAACCCGCATGCGGAAAGGTCTTAGTAAGGAAGAGGTTGTTTCATTGGCTAAGGTTATGGAGGTGAAATTTTCAGTAAGTGGCCCACCCATTGGAGGGGCAAAGTCCGGGATTGATTTTGACCCGGCAGACCCCCGAAGAAATGAGGTGCTCGGAAGATGGTATAAGGCCGTTTTTCCACTATTAAAAAACTATTACGGTACAGGGGGTGACTTAAATGTTGATGAACTAAAAGATGTTATTCCTTTGACAGAGGATTTGGGTTTATGGCATCCGCAAGAGGGGATTGTCAACGGGCATCTAAAAGCGGGTAAAGGAGAAAAAGTGAGAATGCTAGGGCAGCTTCGTTTTGGAGTGGCCAAAGTTATTGAAGATAAAGCATTTGCGCCGCTTGGCAATAAGTACGCGGTTGCAGATATGATTACAGGTTGGGGTGTTGCTGAAGCAGTGAAACATCACTATGACTTATTCGAGAATGAGGACTTGACAGGAAAACGCGCTATTATTCAGGGTTGGGGGAATGTCGCTTCAGCCGCTGCTTACTATTTGGCCAGGAACGGAACTAAAATTGTTGGGATTATTGACCGGGAGGGCGGTTTGTTGAATGAAAATGGATTTTCTGCTGATGAAATTGAATCCCTGTTTGTCAATAAAGATGGTAATAAATTGCAGAGTTCAGACGCGATCCCCTTTGATGAAATGAATGAAAAAATTTGGGATGTGCCAGCTGATATTTTTATACCTGGAGCGGCCTCAAAGATTTTAACCCGAGATCAAATGGAGCGTCTCATTTCTGGTGGGCTTGAGGTTATGAGTTGCGGGGCAAATGTTCCTTTCGTTGATGATGAAATATTCTTTGGACCAACTGCAAAGTGGGTAGATGATAATATCAGTTTAATTCCTGACTTTATCGCAAATTGTGGTATGGCTCGGACTTTTGCCTTTTTGATGGAAAATGACATTGAAATCACAGATCAGAATATCTTTTCAGATGTTTCTGAAACGATTCGCACAGGCTTGCAAGAAATACATTCAGCTGAGCCGAAGTCTGCTAAAATGTTATTCCAAAAGGCTATCGATATTGCTTTGCAAAAGACCAATTAACGTCTTGTTACATATGAGATAAAAAAAAGCCTATGAAAATTCATAGGCTTTTTTAAGTTCAATTGCACTGGTGTGTTATACAATCATTCGTAACGGCTCTTCCAGTAGTGCTTTAAATGTTTGTAAAAATTTGGCCCCTGTTACTCCATCTACAATTCGATGATCGCAGGAGAGCGTAACTTTCATTAGGTGCCCCAACCTGAATAGCGCCGTCTTTTACAACAGGCAATTCTTGAATTGAGCCTACGGCTAAAATGCATGCATCCGGGGGATTTATGATAGCTGTAAATTCATCGATATCAAACATACCCAGATTGGATATTGTAAAGGTGTTTCCTGACATCTCTTCGGTCGAAAGCTTTCGCTCACGGGCTCTTCCCGCTTTCTCTTTGACCTCTTCATTGATTTGAGTGAGTGACTTTAGGTCTGTGTTACGAATGACTGGAACTAAAAGTCCTTCATCGACGGCCACAGCAACCCCTACATTGATTTCGGCATGTTTTACAATCTTATCTTCCATCCAGGACGCATTGACCATAGAGTGTTTTCTAAGAGCCATAGCTGCTGCTTTTACAACCAGGTCATTAAATGACACTTTTGTATCAGCCATTTCATTGATTTTAGATCGGGCAGCTATGGAAGCATCCATATCAATGGTAGACGTTAAATAAAAGTGAGGTGCTGAAAATTTACTCTCACTGAGTCTTCGAGCAATTGTCTTTCTCATCTGAGAAATAGGCATCTCCTCTGCTTCAGCCGAAGCCATTTCAGATACGGGTGAAGTGGCTCGAGAAGGCTGTGCTTTGGATTTTTCTAAGTAAGATTCAATATCCCTTTTTACAATTCGGCCCTGATCACCTGACCCTTGTATATCCTTCAATGGCAGGTCATTTTCATCGGCCATTTTTTTAGCTAAAGGCGATGCTTTTATGCGCTTAGTATCATCAGTTGAGCTGGTCGAGGGCTCATTGTCGCCAGGTGCTTCGGAGTCCGAGTCTTTCTGATTCTGAGAAGAGGATTCATCACTTTTGTCTTTCTCTTTGTTACTACCCGCTTCTTCCTTTGTATCCTCGCTACCTTCCTGAGATTCACTTTTAGCTTCCTTCAGCTGAGACTTATAGTCCTCACCCTCCTCACCAATAACAGCAATCACGGCATTGACGGGAACGGCTCCTTCCTTAACACCAATATGAAGTAAAACGCCCTCGTGGTAACTTTCTAGCTCCATGGTCGCTTTATCCGTCTCCACCTCAGCCAAAATATCCCCCGGTTCGACTTCGTCACCTTCTTCTTTTAGCCATTCTACTATATTACCTTCTTCCATTGTATCACTCATGCGGGGCATGCGTATTATTTCAGCCATATCATATATTTTTGAATCGCCAAAATAAGCAAATTACAGGTATTGTCCATAGAAAGAAGTCGAGATTGTCTACAGGTGCTCACGGATGGCTTATTTTTACCTTCTATGTTTTCTGACATGACTTTAGATTTACAAACTTGAAGGGGGCATCAACTGTGCTGATCCTATCTAATATTGTATATTTACCGATATGAAATTTTCTTCAAAATCTTTAGAGGAAGCTGTAGAGGCTTTTGCTTCCCTGCCCGGAATCGGTAAAAAGAATGCGCTTCGCATGGCTCTGCATTTGGCTGCAAAGGGTAAGGAAAAATCCCAGGCCTTCTCACAAGCTATAAATCGCATGAGCGAACATCTAAAAGAATGTCGACGTTGCCATAATTTTTCGGATGAGGATGTTTGTGCTATTTGTCGGGATCCCGCCAGACGCAGTCACACCTTATGTGTCGTGGAATCGGCTCGGGATGTTATGGCCATCGAGGATACGCAGCAATTTAGTGGTAGATATCATGTTTTAGGAGGAGTGATTTCCCCAATTGATGGGGTAGGCCCGGAGGATATTCATATTAACTCCCTGTTGGATCGAGTTGACAAAGAGGAGGTTGAAGAAATCATTATGGCGATTAGCCCCTCAATCGAAGGAGAGACTACTACCTATTACATCTCTCAGAGACTGGCTCAGAAAGATGTGAAAATATCTATTATCGCAAGGGGAATTTCGTTTGGAGGGGATTTGGAATACGCGGATGAAATCACATTGGGTAGATCCATTGTGGGTAGACTTCCCTACAAGACCAATGACAATTTATAAGCATGCAGTTGTCTGTAATTATCGTGAGTTATAATGTGAGATTCTTTTTAGATCAGGCCATAGCCTCTGTATTAGAGTCTGATTGCAATTTCGAGTATGAAATCATTGTAGTTGATAATGGATCGACAGATGATTCTGTGGAGTGGGTGAAAAACAATTATCCCACAGTCCGAATCTTTAACTTGAATGAAAACCTGGGTTTTGCCAAAGCCAACAATTTTGCGGCAAAACGGGCTAAAGGTGATTGTATTTTACTTTTAAACCCAGATACCATTGTCCAGTCCGATAGCTTACAATCTTGTTATAATTTCCTTAGCGCCAGAGAACAGGTAGGGGCTGTGGGTTTGCGCATGTATGATGGGCAGGGAAAGTATCTGCCAGAGTCCAAGCGTGGGTTTCCCAGTCCATGGACTTCCTTTTGTAAGATTACGGGATTGAACGAGTTGTTCCCAAACTCGAAGTTATTTAACTACTATTACTTAGGTCATAAATCTTCTGATGTTGATCAAAAGGTAGATGTTTTAACGGGCGCCTTCATGATGCTAAGGCGAGACAGGTATATCGAGCTGGGAGGCCTCGATGAGGATTTTTTCATGTATGGTGAGGATATCGACTTGTGTTTTCGACTTCGAGAAAATGGGTTTCAAAATTATTATCTCGCTTCAAGTTCCATTATTCACTTTAAGGGGGAAAGCACATCTAAGCGGTCTCTCCAATATATTAAGACCTTTTACAGTGCTATGAGTATCTATACCGGTAAGCACTATAATCGGCATATTTTAGCCCTTATGAGCCTTTTTATTCAAGGCGCTATTTATGCAAGAGCCGGTCTTGCCATTGTTTACCAAAAGGTGCGAAACCATAGGTCTTTTATTGGGCACTTTTTATTTATTTTACTGGGCCTTTTTTTAGGTCATTTCATCACTCATAGCGAGCTCTATCTCGATTATCGGTTTTTTATTCCACCTGTTCTTTTTGCGGGTATAAGTCGATTTTTAGGGATGAAAGACGATCGTTGGAATTGGTGGACTCAACTTGCGTCCTGGGGCGGGTCAACTGTCATTCTTATTCCCATGATATTAGCCAGCAATTCTCCATTATGGCCCGTTTCTGTTATCTTGGGACTGCTTTACTTTTTTATACAGCTGCTTTCTCAACCTAAGCCTGTTTTTTTACCTCGCTTACAGAATAATCACTATGCTGTAGCTTTAGTGAGTGAAAGCTCTCTTTCAAAAGTCAAAGAATTATTAGATCAATTACCTGGGCATAATCGGATTCAGGAATTGGTCCGTATGAATTCAGTTAAAGATACCCAAACCTCTCAGGTGCCGGATAGCGAATTTATTTTAGATCCCTCCTTTCTCTCATGGTCCGATATTGTCAAATCCATAATTACTTATGGGAATGAAAAGATTAATCGGATTTTATCCGCCGACTTAGATTGTTTAATTACAAGTCGATCGAAAAACGAATCAGCAATCTTGATTACGAAAGCTTATCTGGAGGAAAAACGCTGGGAGCCTCTGAAGAGGAAAAGAAGTCGACACGAATTTGCTTTTAGTTTGTTCATTCTTTTATTGTTTCCCATTTCCCTTCTGATATCAGGTCGTAAGGGTTTGCAAAAAGCTCTAAGCGTTGTTTTTAGAGGTGATTCCTGGTTCCCCAGCTGGAAAAAACCTCTTTCGGATCGCGGGGAAGTGGTAACACCGACCGACAGACAGAATTTCATCGCCCGGAGACAATACTTTTTTTATACTTACCAACAGAGTCTTTGGAGTGACTTTGTTCGTCGTAAAGCCTAAATCTAGCCCCATTTAGTCTCCTTTTTGAACCGTATTTTTCTGCCCCGAAAGCCAACTCTCAGTTTCTTTTGGACCATAAAAGGTGTAAATAAGTTCGTCTCTTCCTTTCATATTATAAAAAAATGTCATATAATTGTGACTGTAAATAAGTAGTGTACAGTTATGGCTCAATCAAAATCAAAAGCAAGCATTCTCATCGTTGACGATGAGAAAAGTATTCGTTCTGCCTTGAGAGAGGTGCTTGAATTCCAGGATTATTCGGTAGACGAAGCTGCCGATGGTATGGAGTGCGTCGTTAAGGTAAAGCAGCGCAAGTACGACCTTATCATTTTAGATATAAAAATGCCTAAAATGGATGGCATTGAAGCCTTGGATCGGGTTCAGATCATTTCGCCCGATACAGCAGTTATCATGATCTCCGGTCACGGCTCTATTGATACAGCGGTAGAGGCGGTGAAAAAAGGTGCTTTTGATTTTATATCTAAACCGCCAGACTTGAATCGGCTGCTGATCACTGTGCGCAATGCCCTCGAAAAAACAAATCTGGTCACTGAGACTAAAAATTTGAAACAGAAGGTAAGTAAGACCGATGCGCCGGATATGATTGGGAGTTCAGAAGCGATTTTAGAAATCAAAAACAATATAGATCGAGTGGCTCCTACCGATGCCAGAGTGTTAATCACGGGTAATAATGGAACAGGGAAGGAGCTCGTTGCTCGATGGATTCATGCCAAATCTCAACGGAATAAAAAGCCATTAGTGGAAGTGAATTGTGCGGCGATACCTGCTGAATTGATTGAAAGTGAATTGTTTGGTCATGAAAAGGGGGCCTTTACTTCGGCAGTCAAACAGCGTATTGGGAAGTTTGAGCAAGCCAATGGCGGCACCCTGTTTTTAGATGAGGTCGGAGATATGAGTCTGTCTGCACAAGCTAAAGTCTTGCGTGCACTTCAGGAAAAGTGCATTTCGCGTGTAGGCGGCGATAAAGAGATTCAAGTAGATGTCCGCGTGATTGCGGCCACCAACAAAGATCTTCAAGAGGAAATTAGGAACGGAAATTTTCGAGAAGACCTTTATCACCGTCTGGCTGTGATTTTGGCTCATGTACCCAACTTGAAAGATCGAGCCGAGGACATACCCGATCTGATTGAACATTTCAACACCGCCATCTGCAAGGAATATGGTGTGAATAAAAAACGATTTTCAAAAACATCAATAGATGCTTTGAAAGAACTCGAGTGGACGGGTAATATTCGCGAATTGCGGAACGTGGTTGAGCGATTAATCATTTTAAGCGGCAAGTCGATCTCCATTGAGGATGTCAGAGCATATGTTTACCCCCAATCAGCACCTTGCTCGCGCTTTAAAGAGTTATTCTCAGAGTTTGATTCTTTCGATGAGGTGCAGGATTACATGAAAAAAGAATATAAAGACTTTAAATCCTCTAATTAATAATTTTGTAACTTGCGCGGCTGTTAAAAACTCTACGAAAGTAAGTTTATTTGTTTAAGACGAGGTATAGAGAATGGAAAAATCACAAGCGAAGCAACAACGAAAGTGGAATCAGTTTAAGGCTGAAAATTCCTGGACGATGTTTAAGGTTATTTCAGAATTTGTCGATGGATTTGATTCTCTGAACAAATTGGGCCCTTGCATTTCTATTTTTGGTTCTGCGCGAACCATGCCCGACCAGAAATACTATCAATGGGCTTCTGAGGTCGCTAGAATTTTAACGGATGAAGGATTTGGTGTAATTACCGGGGGGGGACCTGGAATAATGGAAGCTGGAAATAAAGGTGCTTTTCAAAATAATGGCATGAGCGTGGGCCTCAACATTAATTTACCTTTTGAGCAGTCAAATAACGACTTTATTGACCCCGATAAAGTTCTGAATCACAAATACTTTTTTGTTCGCAAGGTCATGTTTGTTAAGTATGCTCAGGGTTTTATCGTTCTGCCTGGCGGATTTGGCACCATGGACGAATTGTTTGAAGTGCTTACTCTTATTCAGACGAAAAAAATTACAAGTGTTCCCGTCGTTTTAATGGGAAAATCCTACTGGTCGGGTCTTATTGATTGGATCAAAACCCAAATGTTGGAAACGCAAGCTAATGTGAATGCGAAAGATCTGGATTTGTTTTCATTGACAGATGATGCCGAAGAAGCTGTCGCCATCATTAAGAAGTTCTATGAGGATGACCAGACCCATGCACTAGAGCCGAATTATGAACTTTAACCGACTCGGTTACCCTTTTTTACCCTCATACTTTGCCAAACAGAAATCCTGCTGTTCTCTATCCGGGAATGCGCCATCGTAAAGCCAGACGAAATCCAAAGGAGTTTGAAGGATGGCGGTTCAAGGTATAAAACCGCGTGGGGTTGATAAAACTATTGAGGTTTTCAAGGCGAAGAAGTACATGAAAACTTTGAACATCAAACGCAAAAAAGTAGTCAAGCAGAAAGGGGAAACTATCAAAAGGGGCATCGTTCACAACAAAGAAGCTGCCGTAAAAAGGCTGAAATTGAGGCGCAGTGTAGTTGAGGTAGTATCGCAACTCCAGGCCCGTTCGGATATGTAAAGTTTGCCCTAAAATTCGAGTATCAATAAATAGGTTATGCCGCCCTTGCCACTCAGGCACAGGCAATAAGTCGGAATCCGTAATCTGATAGGCAAAGACGTTCTCATTTACCAGTCCTCTCCATGCCCAATTTTGCTTCACTTTAAACTGTAGAAGGCTCAAATTCGTCCGCCTGGGTGCTATATCTCCCTGTCGCCAAAATCTAAAATTTTCAATATTGTGAAAATACAGCTCTGCGCTTATCCCCAGTTTCTCAGAGGCAATGTCTCCACCCAGCTGGTTGTGAAAGACATTCGAAATGGAGCCGCCGTAGAGCAATTCATTTCTCAAATACATTTGTTGTTCGACCAGATCTGGAACCAGGGATGATGAAGAGTAAAGTGCTGACAGCGAAAGGAGCTCTCCACCCGCTTTTAGTCTACCTTCAATGAAATATTCCGGGCGGTTATCCTGAGCTCCTAATTCGGTTTTAGCCAGCAGATTCAGTTTTTCAGATAGTTCGAGCTGAAGTCGTCCGTAGGCTCCCCACTCCCAAAAGGATGTTTCTATCGGCTCTTGCTCTACTCTGACGCGATGCGCTCGCAGACCTGCAGTGTATCGAAGGAGACCGCTCGATTGCTTCGAAAACTGAAATCGTCCCTTCCATTTTGACCAGCTAATGAATTGCCTCAAACCGCGGTCATCAATATAAAACGGAGAATAGAATGCCGAGTCTGGGGCCTCGTCAAACACTTTTATATACGAATTATCCAACTCAGCTTCCGCCTGCCACCGATCCATAAAGGCCCAATTCGAAACCGCACGATCATAGGTAATCATATATCGACGTTCCTGATGACGCCCCTGAGTTTCCTGGGAAATGACTGGGATATTTGAACCAATGGCAGCCAGGCCATCTCCAAATAAAGTGTCCGTTTGAATTCCATTGTTAAATCGGTCTTGAATCACATTCGATCCAAATTTTACGTTTAAGGTCGACTTTCCCGTTTGGTACAAATAGCCCATGGATAGCGCCGTATGGACCGCGCGCTGGTTATTGAACGGTCCTGTATTATTAATCCGTCGATAATTCACAGAGATGTACTGGTTCTTGAATTGCGTGCCAAAGTTGGCTTCCGTTTGCGTTTCGACCTGAGATGCTCCTTGCGCATACATCACATCCGAATAAGCCACATCGGACTCATAATAGGGAAGAGTGTCCAAATTGAGTTTATAGAGATCATAGGCTCGATGCCCTACCTCAAATCCCATTTCACGCTGATAATTAAAATAGGTTGGAAAAATAGCACTACCCACATACCCCCCATGTAGATGTCCGATATCCACATTTCGTCGCGCCGGATCATATTGTAAAAATTCGGGGCCAAAAACCGTATCGATAAAGGTGTAATCCGGTCGGTCTGTACCCGGATAAAAAACGCGAATCTGATTTCCGGGATCAAAGCGAAAGGGATCTTCCGGTTCAGGTCTGCGCTCATCCAAAGAGTCCACCGCCGGCTGATTATCGTCATCGGGGTCTGCAGGTCTGTCCGGCACCTGACCTTGCACATAAAGGCCGCTCAGGCACAAAAACACCCATAGCAAGGCACAGCGCGCACCGAGTCCCATAAATAAATATTCTATATGTGAATAGCGTCTCACGGAATAAGCTCTTCGTTTTATAAAGGGGTAAAAGTACGATTTTATACAAGGGAAAAGAAGACCCAATGAGCTGAAAGTAGGTGCCCACATCCATACCCAGATCAAATTATGATGATTGAGAGTGGCAGGATATTATTTTTGGTTTGAATCATGCCGGCACCGCGAGGCCGCCTGCGGGGCCTCGCGGTCGGGCTATCCGCTTGTAGTGCCAGATCGCACAGGCGGCATCCGTACGTCTGCGGGGGGCTTCCTTGCGGTCGCCTCCTCGATCTACGGCTGCATCCTTTAGGATGGACGCCTGTGCGACCTGTCCCTATCGCTTCTATCCCTGCCGGGAGAAATAGCGATTTATGGCCCGAGGCCTGGAACGTACAGAGCGATGAGGGAATAGGGGGGCAGTGATCCCCCGCTGAGGGATAGTCCAGTGGAATTTTACGGTCTGCTCAGTGTCCTGCAATCTTCCCACGCATTCTGAGCTACATATTTATCTGGAGTCCCTTTTCTTCTGCAGCGTTCGGCATGGTCTGAATACCCTTATTTCCTAGAAATTTTGGTAATCTGGATATATGAAAGGCCTTTGTTTAATTTTTGATTTGATAAAAACACGAACCCTATGACATGAGTATAGGAAAGGCCATCTGAGGGTTACATGGGCCTGGAGATTAAGACTCGTATTGATATTAAATTAAATTATATGTGTCTTTCGCCAAATTTGCTACATATTCGTTTGATATTATAGCTAATATTGAATGTATAAATCAATTAGTAAGATAGAAGTCGATGAATAGAATATTGATTACCGGTGCAAGTGGTTTTTTAGGTGGCGCTATTGCACGTAGCAAACAGCTTAAGAGCCAAAACCTTATTTTAAATGGGAGAACCTTCACAGACTCTAACATATCAAAGTATGGTCAGCTCTTCACAGGCGACCTTTCTTCTAAAGCCACATTTCATCAATTAAAAGATGAGCATATAGATATCATAATTAATTGCGCCAGTAAATCCTCACCCTGGGGTACCTATCGTTCTTTTCACAAAGCAAATGTACTCAGTCAAGAAAACCTCATTTCATTTGCTGAAGCAAAAAAAGTAAAGAAATTCATCTATATATCAAGTCCGAGCATCTTTTTTGACTATTCTGACCAAATAAATATCCCTAACGATCAAGAGGGTCCTTCATCATTTGTCAATTCTTATGCTAAAACGAAGTATATCGCAGAGCAAAGGCTTAAAGAATCCTCTCTTAACTATGCAATATTGCGGCCTCGGGCTATTATAGGGGCTCGAGATAGGGTGATAATGCCACGGCTTATTAAGGCTGCTGCTGCCGGACGTCTAAAAATTTTTGGAGATGGTTTAAACCTCGTAGATCTTACTCCGCTCGATAATCTGGTAAAATTGATTTGTAAACTAGCGTTACAATCTACCCCACTGCCCAATAAAGCATACAATATTAGCAACGGAAGAGCTATTCCATTATGGCCTTATATTAATGACACCTTAGAACAACTAGGCTATCCGCGGGTAAGGAAAAAAGTGAATCGAAACCTTGGCTTAGCTATTGGGCATGGTATAGAGCTTTACCATCGATGGTTTAAGCCAGAAACAGAGCCCGTCCTCACGAAATATAGTGTTGGTACCTTATCCTATTCATTTAGCTTTAATATTGAAGAAGCGCGAAAAGAGCTGAATTATGAGCCAAGGCAAACTATAGAGGAAGCATTGGGTGAATTTATCAACTGGTATAAATCCAATAGTCATGGGAATCAGACACTTTGAAATACTAAAGGCGGGCTATTGCACCTCCAATCAATCTATTGCGCTGCATAAGGCAGAGAGCAAAACCATAAGATTTCCAGCTTCGGTGTCCCTTCTCGAGCATGACAAGAACGGGCTAATTCTTTTTGATACGGGCTATGCCGGCCATTTTTTTCGAGCGAGTAAAAGACTTCCTTATTCCATATATCCTATGATAACTCCTGTCTATTTTAAACCTGAGGAGGCCATTAAACACCAACTCGCTCAAAAAGGAATCAGCCATAAGGATATCCGTACAGTAATTATTTCTCATTTTCATGGAGATCATATTGGTGGCCTTAAGGATTTCCCAAATGCGAAATTCATTTGTCATGATTCTGCATTTCAGTCGATAGAAAATAAAAAAGGCATTCGTGCTTTAATGAAAGGATTCTTGCCAGACCTGATTCCGGCAAATTTTAGATCAAGGTTAAAACTGCTGAAAGACTCAGATTGCTATATATACCAAAATTTAAAAACCTGGGATTTATTTGATGATGAAAGCATCATATTGCAAAGGCTGGATGGACATGCAGATGGTCAATTGGGTATGCGCATCAAATACAAGGCGAATTGCTTTTTTCTGGTAGCAGATGCGGCCTGGTTATGGCAAAATTATAAACAGTTATGGTTCCCTTCGCCCAGAGTGAAATTATTCTTTAGTTCCTGGAGCCAATACAAAAATAATCTTCAAAAGTTGCACCAGATTCATACACATACTCAGTCCGAAATCATTCCGACACATTGCGAGCAAACCATTGAACGCATCAAAAAAGAGTACCATGTTTAAATTAAGGGTTCTATATTATTTTTTATTATTTCGATTTCAGCGCTCTGTTTTACAAAACAGAGTCGCGTTTTGGCTTAAAAGACGCTGGAGAAAAAACCTTCGAAATTCGCCTTTTTACAAGCCCTATTCTAACAAGACGCTAGGTGAATTTCCAATCATAAAGAAGTCAGATTTCATGGAGCATTTTAATGAAATCAACACAGCGGGAATTCAAAAAGATCAAGCCTTTGAAATTGCTGTACAGGCTGAACGCGACCGCACGTTTACTTCTGAAATTGACGACATTAGTGTGGGCCTTTCTACAGGAACCAGCGGAAACAGAGGTATATTTTTAACGAATTCGGTGGAAAGGGCGATGTGGGTTGGGGCAATATTGGATCGAGTGATCGGCTTTTCCCTAAAAAAACGGAAAGTAGCCTTCTTTTTACGTGCAAACAATAAGCTATATGAAAGTACCTCATCCAGACTATTAGATTTCCATTTCTTCGATTTAATTGAGCCTTTAGATATTTTAGTCGAACAATTAAAAAAATTAAATGCAGACTTATTAATAGGACCTCCATCAGTATTGGTGAAAATTGCACAGAAATATGGTGAGGAGTCAAGTCATTTTAAAAAAGTGATTTGCGTAGCCGAAGTGCTTGAAGAAGATCAAAAAGCCTATTTAGAATCCATTTTTAAAACTACTGTGGATCAGGTATATCAATGTACCGAAGGTTTTCTAGCCTATACCTGCAAACATGGTAAATTACATTTTAATGAAGATTTTATAAAAATTGAGAAGAACTATATTGATAAGGGAAAAAAGAGGTTCAATCCAATTATTACGGATTATCTGAGAAAGTCCCAGCCTGTAGTACGCTATTTACTTGATGATATTATTCAAGAATCAGATAGCTGTTCTTGTGGCCACCATTCTACTTGCATCGAGAAGATTGAAGGTCGCCAGGATGATATATTTACTTTCTTTAAAAATGGAAAAGAGATCCTTATTTATCCAGATTTTATAAGGCGTGCGATAACACAAGTCAGTGAGTCCATTTTAAATTATCAGGTGACTTTACTAGATGACAGGAAGGTAGGCTTCTCGATAGACGGCACAGATGAGAATCCTGCTATAGAGGAAAAGGTCAAAAATGCCTTACAGCAATTGTTTGAAAATGCGGGTCTTTTTGATGTTAATGTAAGTCACACCGATTTTGATATGGATCAGTTAAAAAAATTTAAACGTATTAATAATGAAAATTCAAAGTCACATTAAAATTATTGGGCATGGGAAAGCCACCCCCAAGGAGTTGCTTGGCAATGATTATTTTTCAAAATTATATGATCAGTCTGCTGATTCCATTTATACTCAAATAGGTGTGCAGCAAAGATACCGGGCAAGAGAAGAAACGAATACTGATTTGGCAGTTCAAGCGTCTCTTATTGCCATGTCGAAGGCTTCAATGGAACTTGAAGGTATTGATTGTATTTTGTCGGCTTCAGCTACGTTTGATCACGTATTGCCAAATCGTTCCTCTTTATTAAAAGCAGCTCTGGATGCAAATAATGAGCACCACATTCCATGCATAGATATTAATACTGCTTGCACCAGCTTTATTGCAGCACTTGATTATGCTGCTATGATGATAGAGTGTAAGAGATATAAACGGATACTCATCTCCAGTTCTGAAATAGCTTCTAAAGGGCTAAGCCCTGAGAGTGCCCACACGAATACTTTATTTGGGGATGCAGCAGCAACTATTATTATCGAGGCCACTACTGAGGACAAAGGGGTTTTGATGTCTCGGCAAGAAACTTATTCTGAAGCTTGTTTCGATACCATTATTCCTGCAGGTGGGAATGCTAAACATCCCAAAGATTATCCTTATTCTCCGGATGATTATTGTTTTCAAATGAACGGTAAAAAGCTTTTAAAAACGACTATTCCAAAACTCAAAATTTTCATTGAAAAGTTGTTGGAGGAGTCATCCTTAAGTATGCATGAAATTGACACTATTGTTCCCCATCAAGCCAGCAAATTAGGACTCCAAATTTTAGATAATCTCTTCGGCACAAAAGAAAAAACTATAAACATTTTACGATATTATGGAAACTGTATTGCAGCCTCTATCCCTTTAGCTATCGTAGTGGCACTAGAAAAAGGGATTATTCAACCAGGACATACCATTTTGTTGATAGGGACTGCTTCAGGTTTGGGAATCAGTGGACTAATTTTAAAATTATAAGAATATGTATTTAGGTCTTGCGAATTTGTTATTGCTATGCATGCTGGTCATAGAAATTCTTATCAAGGGCTACGTCCAAAAAAACCATATTGATTATAAGGAAATAATCGCCAACCTGAATTCTGGTCATATCATTTTATGGTTGTTTCGCTCCCTGGAGGTTGCTGTATATTTTCTAATTTATGACTACTCGAGTTTGTATTTGTTCAGCAGTGTAGATCCTATATGGGTATTTCTGCTGGCCTATGTTTTTTGGGATTTCTTATTTTATTGGCAGCACTTATCTCATCATAAGATCCCTCTGTTTTGGGCCATTCATGAAGTGCATCACCAAGGTAAAGAATTTAATTTATCATTAGGTATTCGCAATTCTTGGTACTCTTCATTATCCTCCATTCCTTTTTTCTTCATTATGGCTGTAATTGGATTTCCACCAGAAGTCTTTATTATAGTCTCCAGTCTGAATTATACCGTTCAGTTTATTAACCATAATAGTCTCTTTAATCGCATACCCTGGGCAGAACATATTTTTGTAACACCTGCTACTCATAGAGTTCATCACGGTCATAATGAGCCCTATCGGGATAAAAACTTTGGCGGCACCTTTATAGTTTGGGATCAGCTATTTGGCACCTACCAAACAAAAACGCCCCAAGTCGAAATCGTTTTCGGTGTGGATGAACATGATGAGCGCAATGATCCCTTACATATAAATAATAGACCGCTTGCGAAGTTGCTGGGAATGAAAAGGGCTTTCTCTAAAGAGGATTCAGGTATAGAATATTCTAATTATCAAATACTTTTCCTAGGTCTTATCATTTATGCTCAGCTCGTATTTTATATATGGCAAGAAAATACTGCGAATTTCCTTCCACTTTCACTAACGATTTTTCATTTAATCGCCTCTAGTATTTTGTTAGGTCGCTTGAGTGATGGGGACCCGCTTAGTTATAAGATTTTTCATTTCCAGTCTATAGTTTTTTTCCCTCTGTTATTATGGGTGTTCGCTCCGATTCAAAGTTTTCTCATTTTGGGCACGGTAAGTTCTATTATTGTATTTGTAATGCATTTGGTGTTTCATAGCAATAGGCAGTATTGCCCGTAGGTGCGGCCATCAGGAAATTTATAATTCAGAGTGTCGCCTCTCTTTGTCTTGAAATCTGCCAGTATCGGTTAATTACACAGATTTGCCCTGCTCGTGCTCTTCTATAGCATTCCCAGGTCACGAGTCAGTAAAATGGAATAGGTTTTGAAGCCCAAGCCCCAAAGGGCATATCGCAGCTCTACTTACCTCTTGACCGATCCCCCCGCTGAGGGATAGTAGGGGCCGGAAGCAGAGCGATCGGGTGCCGAGGATCGCCCACGGCGATCTCGAGCACGGAACCCCCGCATAGCCCGACCCCCTGCGCTGCTTTTCAAGCAGGGCAGGGGGGCAGCGCCAAAAAGATATGAGGAAAAGACCTCAATTAGGATCCCAACACTTCGGGGTGTACGCCCATGGAGGAAAAGCCGCCATCGTGAAATAAGTTTTGCATAGTGATTTTCTTGGCCAAATCTGAAAAGAGGAAGACGCAGTAGTCGGCGCATTCTTCTGCGGTGGCATTTCCCAGCGGAGACATTTTTTCAGCGTAAGAGAAGAAGTCGTCGAAGCCTTTGACGCCACTGCCCGCCGTGGTCATGGTGGGGGATTGGGACAGGGTGTTGACGCGCACATTATTTTTCTCTCCAAAGTGGTAGCCAAAACTGCGGGCGAAAGACTCAAGTAGGGCTTTTGATTCCGCCATTTCGCTGTAATCGGGGAAGGTGCGTTGGGCTGCGATGTAGCTCAGGGCAAGAATGGATCCCCAATCTTGCATACAGTCATTTTGGTAGGCTACCTGCATACATTTATGGAATGAAATGGCTGAAATATCCAGACTTTTTTGCATCCAATCATGGTTGAGGTCGGTATATTCTTTTTTCTTGCGCACATTGATGGACATGCCGATGGCGTGTAGAAAAAAGTCAATTTTACCGCCGAGGATCTCCTGCGACTGAGTGAAAAGATTCTCCAGGTCTTCCATTTTCGTGGCATCAGCTGGGATGATTTCGGCATTAAGTTTCTTCCCGAGGTCTTGAATGCCGCCAAAGCGGAGGGCGACCGGGGCATTAGTGAGTGTGATGGTTGCGCCTTCCTCTACACAGCGTTCAGCTACCTTCCAGGCGATGGACTTTTCGTCCAGAGCACCAAAAATGATTCCGCGTTTTCCTTTGAGCAGTTCGTGGCCCATAATTTGTTATATTTTATGATCTAATAGTTCGTTGGCATTGGCCAAAGCAGCTTCGGAGGGCGGATCACTGCTGAGCATGGTAGCAATAGCATAGGCGCGATCTTCTCCATCCAGGGCTTTGACGCGTGTAAATGTACGTTGTTCGTTGGTTTCTTTATATACGAAGTAATGCAAATCTCCCTGTGCAGAAATTTGGGGAGAGTGAGTGATTACGATCACCTGGTGATCCCGGGACAGGGACTTGAGAATATGCCCCATTTTAAGAGCGACATCGCCCGAAACGCCCGCATCGATTTCGTCAAACATCAATGTGGGGAGGGGAATAGCTGCAGCCACAATGGACTTTATAGCCAGGGCCAGGCGCGATAGTTCTCCACCGGAGGCAATATCTTTGATTCTTCCAGCAGGTGCGCCTTTATTGGCTGAAAAGGTAAAATCTACCTGGTCCATGCCTGCGGGCTGTAATTCGTCCTCTGATTGCAGCTCTACTTTAAATATAGCATTGGGCATGGAGACGGCTTGCAGCCGCTCGGCGACCTTTTTTTGAAAGTCGGGGATAACAGCCTTCCGGGCTTTTGATATTTTTTGCGCCTGCGCACGCAAATTCTTTTCTTCCTTTTGGATATCAGTTGCCAATCCCTGGAGTTGATCGTCTTCAGACTCCAATTGATTGAGCTGACCTTCCAATTCCTCGCGACGTTCCTGGAGGTCATCGGGCTCTTCGAGATGATGTTTTTTCTGTAATTGATATATGGCCTGCATCCGGTTCTCGACGCGTTCTTGTTCGGCGGGATCATACTCCACACCTTCCGCTTCCTGCTCCGCTTCTCTTGCGATATCTTCTAATTCAATTTGTACTTCCTGGAGACGTTTCCAAAGGGATTCTGCGGCTGGGCCTGCTTTTTCGTATTGTTGAATCAGGTCACTCAGGACTTCACTCACGTTGGATTCCGACTCTAAGATGTACTGGCCGGTAGCGTGGAAAGCAGTTTTTAGCTCTTCGACATGACTCAAGGTATGCAGCGTCTGATCCAACTCAAACCACTCGCCGGCTGTGTAGTCGAGTTCGTTTAGTTCATCGAGCTGAAACTGCAAGAACTCGCGTTCCCGGGCGCGCTGCTGTTGTTGCTCCTGCAGCTGATCAAGTTTTTGTTGAAGCTTTTGCCACTTACGAAATTTCGACTGGTAATCGATTACATCTTCTTGTTGGTCAGCCAGGGCATCCAGCGTTTTGAACTGAAATGAAATTTCGTGAATATCTAAGGTGTCGAATTGCCTGTGCAAATCAATGACAAAATTGCTCAACTTTTTGAGTACGGAAAGACGAGTTGGCGTATCGTTAATAAAGGCCCGGCTTTTTCCACTGGGGTTGATTTCTCTTCGAATAATACATTCTGGGTCGTAGTCGAGATCATTTTGCTCAAAAAAGGACTTCAGTTGGTAGGATTCAATGTGAAAGGTACCTTCTACGATACATTTTTGGTCTTTGTGGTATAGGACTTTGGTGTCGGCCCGTTCGCCTAAAATAAGGCCCAGGGCTCCCATGATAATCGACTTTCCAGCGCCTGTTTCTCCTGTTATTGTCGTAAGCTGGGTCGAGAACTGGATATCCACCTCCTCAATAATAGCATAGTTTTGAATCCAGAGTTGTTGGATCATAAGCTTTATTTCTAAGAACAAATATAGGCAAAGTCGGGCGAATCTTTATTGCAATCGTTGTTGCCAGGAGGGCTCTAAAGGCTGACCGTATTGTGCGGCTGTTTGAGCATCGGATCGGGCCTGTTGAAACTGGTTTTGCTGAATGTACACCTTCGCCCGTAATTTGTAGTAATTTCCATTATTGGGATTGAGCTGGAGCGCATTATTAATGCCTGTAAGGGCCTCATTCATGTCGTTTAGCCGCATGGAGGTCAGGCTGTAGTTATACCAGATTTCGGCATCGCTCGGTTTGAACTGTAAATAAGATTTCAAGTCTTCACGGGCGAGTTGGTAACGGCCCAGGCGGTCGTTCACGGCAGCCCGATTCAGGTAGGAGGCTGCGTGATTGGGGTCGAGTTCAATGGCTGTATTCAAATCCTGAATAGCTTGGTTAAATTGATTGAGGCGGGCATAAGTAGCGCCCCGATTTCCGTAGTATTCTCCTCGATCGGGATTATGTTCAATGGCTTTATTGTAATCCTGAAGTGCGGGCTGAAGCTTTCCTTCATTAAAGTACAGTTTTGCACGGCTGTTATATGTGGCATGACGAGTGGGGTCTGCCTGTATGCCTTTTGAATAGTCTGCCATAGCTTTTTCGGGCTGTCCTTGATCCCTGTAGAAGTTTCCTCTATTTCCGAGTGCCAGAGGCGAATTGGGGTGAAATTGCAGAACGTGAGACCACATCGTTTCGCTATTCTCCCAAATTTGCGATTGTCGATAGGTCCATCCGGCATATATGAGGAGTAAGGCCGCACTCAGCCCCAGGGCGAGTTTTGTATTCTTTTGACTTTGAATAAATTTCCCCGCCCAAAAGAAAAAGCCAAAGTAGCCGATGTAGGTGAACCGATCTGCAATAAAGCCTTGTCCAGCACCTACGACCTGAAGAACAAAAATGACATTGACGGTAAAAAAAGCAAAGGCGAAAACAGCGGTTTTGTATTTTTTCTTCCAAAGCCAATAGAGCAGACCGAGTAGCGGCAAAATGGCTACGCCCAACAAGTAGTGAATAGCTTTTAGTCCGTCGGGATATGGATACAGTGGAGACATCGGATAGGGAATGACTATTTTGTACAAATAGACCATGTACGAGTAGGCTCCGATAAGGGGTCGTTCAAACCATGAAAAGAGTTCTTGTGTTTCGCCAGGATTCAGAGAACCGGCCCCTTTTAGGAAGTAAAGCCCGGCCAGTCCGGTAATGAGCGATAAAAGAAAGAAAGGCCATTTTTCTATGATATAGCTCAGCCTGAATTTTTTCTTCAGCAAATAATCAGCGCATAGGAAGGCCAGTGGTAGTGAAACGGCCTGAATTTTAGAAAGCAAAGCGAGGGGGAATAAAAGTAATGAATAGTAGAAAAACTTTTTCTTTTGATAAGACTTGAGGTAAAAGAGAAAGGAGAGCCAAAAAAAGACTGCGAAAAGAACATCTTTTCGTTCGGTAATCCACGCTACGGATTCTACTCTCATGGGGTGCAGGGCAAAAAGTAGAGCTACAATTAGAGCTGCTGTGTGGGACAATTTTAGCCTCATGCTTACAAAAAAGACGAGCAAGCAGCTCAGAATGTGAAGTATGAGGTTGGTTATGTGCATAGCGGAGGGATCCATACCAAAAATGGCATGCTCAACCGCAAAACTAAGTATAGGCAGTGGATTGTAATTTCCAATAATGGAACGCGAAAAGATTCGCTTAATATTTTCACCGCTCAGTGATTGGATGTCCGGATTCTCATATACATTGACATCGTCGTCCCAATATACGAAGTCCGCATCCCAAACCGGTGAATAGGCTAAAAAGACAGCTACCGATAGAATGATCAGCGCCTGAATCCAGGAAGGTTTTGTATTCTTTTTTTTACTTTTTTTCTTTTTGGCCATGGTGGTTGGCTTATTCGTCTACTTTTAATTTTTGTAGGAGTTGGAGGGTATAATCAGCAACGCGATCCAGGTAGGGGTCCGGGGAGGCATAGCAGACAACGTTTTGCAGAGTTTTTACTGCTGTGGCTGTTGTTTGTCCTATGGCGACCAGACAAGGTAGGGGAGGTTCCTGAAATTTAAAGTATGCTTTGGCGTTGAGCGGGCTGGTTAGCACGGCCAAATCGTGAGACTCAAAATTAACACTTTCTTTAATTTCATTCGAGTACACGACCAGGTCAAAGAGCTTCCAATCTACCCCGGTTACCTGCCGCAATCGGTTCAGACTATTATCTGCCCGAACGGCGAGTACAGTATCTCCTCCAAACCATTCTTTAAACTCTTTAAATGTAGATGCAGGACGTCCCTCACCGATGAAATCAACTGCACTTACATACTCTTTCAGGCTTTCTGCTGTGTTGGCACCCAGGGCGGCAAATTTGACTTGATCAGGAAGGGGAATATCCTTTTCTTCCACTTGTTTGAAGAAGTAGTCTACTCCTTTTCGACTGTAGAAAAACAGGCAGTCCACTTCGGGGATTTCTTCGAAGGTGACCGATCTATACTCGAGGAAGTTCACTGCTTGTACCTGATGGCCCGCAGCCTCAAGTGGGGCAACAAAGTCCTCGATGTGATCCTTTTTAGTAATCAGTATTTTGGCCATATTAAAGTACATCTATTTGACCTGCCTCGATAAGAACAAACAAGCTTTTTGCTGCTGCTATCGTATCGTGAAAGGCATCATTAGGATTATTGTAAGGTTTTCCAAATACGCGCTGATGCAATTCGCTTAGGGTTGGCCATTTTAGTTTCCCTCCCTTTCCTACAATTTTACAAAAATACGTTGATTCTTGCATAATGCAGTAGGACTCAGAAACCGCAAGTCGCTGGGGCATATTCATTCGGTGAAACTCAGCCAGAACTACATTTTCATTAAATCGAAGATTGTGGGCAAAAACAACTTCTGCTTTATCCACTGCTTTTGAGAAGTTATTTAAAACGTCTTTGAGGGGCTTCCCTTCCTCTTCGGCCCTTTTTTGCGTAACATGCGAAAATTTTTCAATTTCTGGAGTGAGTTCATAGTTTTCCGGAGATACTATATCGTTACCACTTTCTATTTTTTTGTATTTATCGTCGAATAGGATCCATGCTAAGTGGATCAATCGCGGCCAACTAAAGGTATCTGTCGGATATGCTTTCCAATTTTTAGGTCTTCCTGCTGCTGAACAATCGAAAACTAAATACATGCTGATTTATTTTTTTTGCAGTTGCTCGAGTACGGTTTGAGCCAGTTTGTCTGAAGTCGCTGAACTATGGTGGACATATTGCACATGGGCGTCCCAACGATGTGCCATAGCGGCCCAGACGTGAAAATTATGATCTGCATCGATTTCACAATAGACGCCAAGTGGGGTTTGACATCCTCCCCCCATTAGTTTTAATACACCGCGTTCGATATTGGTCCGCTCTCCGGTTTCCCGATGATGCAATTGAGCTAAGATCGATCGGAGCTCTCGATCCTCGCTGCGAGTTTGTAGGCCAAGTACACCTTGTGCCGGCGCCGGCACGAATTCTTTGGGGTTGCACTTGAATACATAATAGTCAGCGAGATCAACATCAATCCGGGTAGCTCCGGCTGCAGCCAGAATAATTCCGTCTAGATTTTCATCGTGAATTTTTCGAATTCGCGTCTGGACATTTCCTCGGATGTCAACAATACGAACATCAGGTCGAAAGTGAAGCAACTGGGCTTTTCTTCGGGCTGAGCTCGTTCCAATAGTACCATTCTCAACCAAATGCAACGGGCGCGACAAGTCGACACTTTCTGGGCGCATAATTACCCAATCTTCAACGGGTGCCCGGTCAGAAACTGCGGCAATGACCAGCGAATCAGGTTGTGTCGTTTGAAGGTCTTTAAGGGAATGAACAGCTAAGTCGATTTTACCCTGAATCAGCGCGTCCTCAATTTCTTTGGTAAAGAAACCTTTTCCCTCCATTTTATCAAAACTCAGATCCTGAACTCGATCTCCTTTCGTTTTTATGATTTGGATATTCGTTTCTATTCCTCTTTCCTGGAGCAAATCTCGCACATAATGGGCCTGCCAAAGTGCTAATTTACTTCCTCGGGAACCCAGTTGAATTGTTCTGTCCATAATAAAAACTGATGAAAGACAAAGGTAAATAAGGAATGTCGTATATCGTAAAAAACTTTACGATGACTGTTTCGGAGTTCTTATATTAGCGCTATGGAAGTTACGGTAGAAAAAATTGCTCAATTGGTGCAGGGGCGAATTGAAGGGAATCATCAAGCGTTCATTATAGGTCCGGGAAGAATCGAAGATGCAGCTGAGGGGCAGTTGAGCTTTTTGGGAAACCCGAAATACGAACCTTATCTGTATACAACCCAGGCAACAGCCGTTCTCGTTCAAGAGAATTTTAAGGCTCGGAAGCCGCTGTCGACGACTTTAATCCGGGTACCGGATGTTTATCTCGCGCTTGGAATTTTGCTGGAGGCTTTTGATTCGGGCCTTCCAGCACCCACGGATATATCTTCACAAGTTTTTATTGATGATGAGGCAGAGGTAGACCCTAGTGCCCGTATTGGCCCCAATGTTCAAATTCAAGCCGGAGCACGCATCGAAAAAGGTGTAGTCATTGATGGCCAAAGTTTTATTGGAGCCCAAAGTGTGATTGGAGAAAATACCCGATTATACCCCGGTGTAAAAATTTTGCACGGCTGCTCCATTGGCTCTCACTGTATAATTCACAGCAACTCAGTAATAGGTTCTGACGGTTTTGGTTTCTCAAAAAATGGGAAAGGCGAGTTTGAAAAAATTAAACAAACGGGGGGTGTAGTGATAGGAGATAATGTTGAAATTGGAGCGAATTGCACGATTGACAGGGGATCTATTGGTGATACTCGGATTGAAACGGGCGCGAAGTTGGATAACCTCATTCAAATTGCGCATAACGTTACGGTGGGCAAACATACCGTCATTGCTGCTCAGGCCGGTATTGCCGGCTCCACAAAAGTAGGCTCACATTGCATGATCGGTGGACAGGTGGGCATAGTAGGTCATCTGGAAATAAAGGATCACACCCATATTCAGGCTCAATCTGGGGTGGCCTCGAGCTCAAAGCAATCAGGTGAAAAGCTGTACGGGACTCCAGCCATTTCATACTCAAACTATTTACGCTCTTATGCGGTATTTCGAAATCTGCCCGAACAAATGCGACGAATTCAATCGCTTGAGCAAGAAATTGAGAAGTTAAAAATTCAAAGTAACCATTAATTTACCCAACCTTTTCTCAACCACTATGGGTATATAAGGAATAGAATTGTGCCATCACATTGATGAGGTGGAGCTGAATAAAGTTAAAATAGAATTGTATTTTTGACCCGGATTTAGTCAAAATTGAATTCTATCCTTATATATGAAACAACAAACACTCAAGGGGTCTATCTTTTTAGAGGGTAAAGGTTTGCACACAGGCTTATCCATTAGGGTGGGGCTGCACCCGTCTGATGCTGATTCTGGGTATTATTTTGTCCGAACAGATATTGAAGGAGCTCCCACAGTGAAAGCCGATCCTGACGCTGTTTTTTCAACAGCCAGAGGAACGAGCTTAAAAGCCGGGGACGTTGAAGTTCATACGGTTGAGCATTTATTATCTGCGCTCTTTGGCTTAGGTGTAGATAATGCCCGTATTGAACTTGATGGTCCAGAAGTACCCATTTTAGATGGAAGTGCACTGCCTTTTGTCGAAGCGATAAAGAGTGTGGGGATTGAAACCCAATCCGCAGAGCGCATCATTTTTGTCCCTAAAAAGCCAATTCATTATCAAGATGCAGATTCCGGAGCTCAAATCAGCCTGTATCCCAGCGATGCTTTTGAACTTCTAACTTTAGTCGATTTTGATTCGGATGTTATTGGTGAACAATATGCTAAACTTGATGACTGGAGTCAATACGAAACCTCTGTAGCTCCGAGTAAAACCTTTGTGTTTGTTAGAGATATTGAAGCCCTCATGGATCAGGGGTTGATAAAAGGTGGAAGTTTGGATAATGCGATTGTGATAGCAGATGAAAAAGTCCCTGAATCCACCCTTAATAGGTTGTCCGAGCGATTAGATCGTTATGAGATCAAGAGCACCAATAAAGGTATCCTAAATCAATCGGATTTACGCTTTGCAAATGAACCTGCAAGACATAAGTTACTCGATGTGGTCGGAGATATGGCACTACTTGGTAAATATGTTCAAGCGCGTATAGTGGCTGTAAAACCGGGACATAAAGTGAACGTTGCATTTACTTCCTTGCTGAAGAGTGAATGGCTAAAATGTCAAAAGGAAGATCACTGCCCGGAATACGACCCTTCTGTTCCACCAGTGTACACAACTCAGAAAATTGAACAAACACTGCCGCATCGCTTTCCGTTTCTCATGGTAGATAAAATCATTGAACTGACTGAGAACCAGGTAGTCGGTGTCAAGAATATTTCGGCTGATCAATATTTTTTTCAGGGCCATTTCCCCAATAACCCCGTTTTCCCGGGTGTTCTGCAATTAGAAGCTATGGCTCAAACGGGTGGGATATTAGCGTTATCAACCGTACCTGACCCAGATAATTGGGATACGTACTTTTTGAAAATTGATAAAGTTCGCTTTAAACGCAAAGTCGTACCTGGTGATACCCTTATTCTTAAATTAAAACTTTTGGGCCCTATTCGACGAGGAATTTGTTTTATGCATGCGAAGGCATTTGTAGCAAAGGAATTGGTATCGGAAGGAGAATTAACGGCTCAGATTATTAAGCGAAAATCATAATGGTAAAAACAGAACTCACGAACGTACACCCTAATGCATCTATTCATGAAAGCGTGGTTATATCGCCATTCGTCACTATTGAGGAGGATGTCCAGATTGGCGAAGGTTGTTGGATTGGCCCCAATGCTGTGATCTTGAATGGAACTCGCATGGGAAAGAACTGCAAAGTTTTTCCAGGGGCCATTGTTGGAGGTGTTTCTCAAGATCTTAAATACAAAGGAGAGGAGTCCATTTTATTGATTGGAGACAATGTGGTCATTCGGGAGTACTGTACCCTGAATAGAGGAACCCAGGCAAATTATGCGACAAAAATTGGTAATAACTGCCTACTTATGGCTTATGTGCATGTAGCACATGATTGTGTTTTAGGGGACTATTGTATTCTTTCTAATAATGTGAATCTCGCCGGACATATTTCGGTTGGAGACTATGCCATTATTGGGGGGTTAGCTGCTGTTCATCAGTTTGTTCAAGTCGGAGAGCATGCTTTTATAGGCGGCGGCGCTCTTGTTCGGAAAGATGTCCCTCCTTATGTAAAGGCCGCTAGAAATCCACTCTCTTATGTAGGTGTAAATTCGGTAGGCCTGCGGCGCAGGGGCTTTTCAAAAGATCAAATACATCACATTCAGGATATTTATAGACTACTTTTTGTTCGGGGCTTAAACCATACAAATGCAGTTGCTGAGGTCCGAAAAACAATTGAAGAGTCCGTAGAGAAATCTCGCATTCTAGAATTTTTATCTCAAACAGAACGCGGTGTCATGCGTGGATTTCGCGCATTGTAATGGATTTGCTTGCAGAAAATATTAGCAAGCGCAGAGGGCGACAGTGGGTGATTCGAAACTTTTCACATCGATTCCTTCCAGATCAAGTATACGGAGTTGCAGGTTCTAATGGAAGTGGTAAATCTACTCTGCTACAACTGCTTAGTAGTTTTTTGGAGCCCTCAAAGGGGAATTGTTTCCTGTTGAACCGGAAAGAGAAAAAAACCGCACAGGAAGGGATGGGCTTTTTTGCAGTTGCCGCTCCCTATTTACCCCTCATTCCTCATTTTTCCATTCGGGAATGGATGCGCTTTCATGCAAAATGTAAGGGATGGTCACATGGAGCCACAACAGAGGAGCTGATTGAGTTGACCGGCTTAGCACAACATTCAAATAAGCCCATTCACGCTTTATCTAGTGGAATGAAACAGCGGATCCAACTTCTTACTGCCTTAGCATCGGATTCTTCTTTTATATTTTTGGATGAACCTACCAGTAATTTAGATGAGAAATCAAAGCAATGGTTTGTCGATCAGCTCCATTCATTCAAATCTGGAAAAGGGATTATTATGGCCTCTAATGAATCCTTTGATTTAGCTCTATGTGAGCATATCATTCAGGTGCAAAACTATAAGTAGAGAATGGGAAGGTCAATCTTCTGCCCCAAACCGATTTTGCAGTTTTCGGAGTCCGCGTCTTAATTTGCGAAGCGACTTCACAATATCTGACTTATTCCTTTTTTTTTCATCAATCAGATCGAGTTCAGCGCGTGCACCGTCTAGGGTAAATCCGCGTTCTTTTACCAAATGATAGATGAGGTTCAACTCCTCAAGGTTATCCGGAGTGAAACGCCTATCGCCCTTGCTGTTTTTGTGAGGCTTTAAGGAAGGAAATTCATTCTCCCAATATCGAATGAGTGAACTCGACACATCATACATTTCTGCAACTTCCCCGATGGAGTAATATCTTTTGCTTAATGTCGATGGATCAATCTTCATGAAATTTATAAATTATTGGGCTTCTATACGATCAAATATACGATTTTGGAATCATCTGATGAAACTCAGTAGATAAGTAGATGCCTAAGGAGAAGAAAAGAAAGGTCTTTTTATACCAAGTAACAAATGGTAAAAATTATCTGGGGATTCGTATCGCAGTATATTTGGAAACTAAACTCTAAATATGGAGTCTTTAATCAAAAGATTGGGTGGCTCTTGACGCTTGGTTCACGAGTTCTGCATATTCACCGGGAGTTAAGCCATCGAGACAGAAATTAATGGGATCTACCGGCTTATCTCCAAAGATCACTTCATAGTGAAGGTGAGGGGCTGTACTTGTACCTGTGTTTCCTACTTCTCCAATGGCTTCACCTTTTTCAACTTCCTGACCTTCTTTTACAATAATCTTGTTAAGGTGAGCATATCGGGTTTCATATCCATATCCGTGATCGATGATGACATTTTTACCATATCCTGTTCTCCGGTGCTCAATCCTTTTAATCGTTCCTTTTCCCGTAGCCCGGACGGGTGTTCCCACAGGACAGGTAAAATCCAGCCCAGTATGCATTTTCCGAATTTTATGAATCGGATGCATGCGCATCCCAAATCCAGATAACAAAGAAATACCTCGCTTCAACTTATCTTTCCGAACCGGTTTAATGCTTGGGATAGAGGCAAGTCGATCTTTTTTAGTTGCTGCCAACTCTTCTACATTATCAAGAGCTTTCGAAAAGAGAACAGTTTGGCGCTGAATTTTGTCAATGCTAGACTTGGTTGATTCAATGAGTTCAGAGGAATTGTTATATTTTAAAAGAGCAGATTGGTGGCCTCCAGTTCCCATAGCCCAAACAGACTCATCAATAGGCTCAACACCCAAAATCATTCCATAAACGCCTTCGTCTCGTTCTTTGATGTTTTGAAGGACACTAGACAGTTGATTAACTTCATTTGTTATTTTAAAGTAATTGCCTTTTACTTCTTCTAGTTCTTTTTGTAATGCTATTTCTTTGGCCGTGGGAAAGTAGAGTTGATAAGCGTAATTTACAGCACCAGCAGCTAATAAAACAAGGGTTAGACCAAGCACTGTCCTTTTAACCAGACCCCAAAGTCCGATTTGGACTTCTTCGTATTGCATTGTTTTCTGATTAAATACGTACTTTCCTTTATTCATATTATTTCCTTAATTGACCCCATATTTAGTAAATAATCCACTTTGGATTTATTACTTTGCGTTTTCAATGACCAAAAATAGTTTTTTTCGCTCAAGAGACCAAACAAATAGACAAAAATTGTAATATAATATACTGATGTCCTTGGAGTTATGTATTCAAACTATTGGAGACGAGTTAAATAACTAGCTGTTTTACAGACCTAAAAACATAAGGAAAAAAATTAATATGAATAGCAAAAAAATTCGTGAGAAATTCCTCACTTTTTTTGAAGGAAAAGGGCATAAAATCGTCGCTTCTGCCCCTATGGTAATGAAAAATGATCCTACCTTGATGTTTACCAATGCTGGAATGAACCAGTTTAAGGATTACTTCCTGGGTGACCAGAAACCCGAGAATAAAAGGGTCACAGATAGCCAGAAGTGTTTGCGTGTGTCAGGAAAGCACAACGATCTGGAAGAGGTGGGGCTGGATAGCTACCATCACACCATGTTTGAGATGTTAGGGAATTGGTCGTTTGGCGATTATTTTAAGCAAGAATCAATTGACTGGGCCTGGGAGCTATTAGTCGACGTATTTAATATGGATTCGGAACGATTATATGTAACTGTTTTCGAAGGTGATTCAGCTGATAACTTATCATTGGATACTGAAGCTCAGGATATCTGGTTGAAACACCTACCAAAGGATCGAATCCTTCCATTCGGCAAGAAGGATAATTTTTGGGAAATGGGTGAGACCGGCCCTTGTGGACCTTGCTCTGAGATTCACATTGACCTACGTCCTGATCGGGATAGATCGGTAGTTGATGGAGCTAAACTGGTCAACCAGGATCACCCTCTTGTGATTGAACTATGGAATCTGGTGTTTATCCAATACTCTCGAATGGAGGATCAGTCTTTACGTGCTCTGCCTGAAAAACACGTCGATACCGGCATGGGGTTGGAGCGTTTATGCATGGTGTTGCAGGGTAAAAAGGCAAATTATGATTCGGATCTATTCATGCCTATGATTCGTCAGCTGGAGGGGCTCACTGGCAAATCCTATTCCGGCAATTACGGGCCTGACGAAAAGGTCGATATTGCCTTCCGGGTGGTAGTTGATCATTTGCGAGCCGTAGCTTTTGGTGTGGCAGATGGAGCATTACCCTCAAACACGGGCGCAGGGTATGTCATCCGCCGGATTTTACGTCGGGCTGTACGATACTACTATTCATTCCTTGATTGGAATGAACCCTTACTATATGCACTATTATCGGTTTTAATAGATCAAATGGGGGACCAGTTTCCCGAACTCAGCAAGCAAAAAGATCTGATTCGAAAGATTATTGAGACAGAAGAGCGAAGTTTTCTCGATACACTTTCTTCAGGTTTGAAAAAATTGGACGCCATGCAACTTGAGAAAGGGCAGATTATTTCTGGGGAAATGGCTTTTGAATTATATGATACATACGGATTTCCAATAGATCTTACGCGTCTCATCGCCTCAGAGCAGGGAGCCATGGTCGATAATGAGGGCTTTTCCGCTGCGCTAGAGGCCCAGCGTAGCCGATCGAAAAAAGATGCAACAAAGAAGGTGGGCGATTGGCAACAACTGGCTGATGTGAGCGAAGAGGTGAGCTATGTGGGGTACGACAAATTGGAAGTTGAGAAAACCCATATCTTGAAGTATCGAACTATAGCACAAAAAGGAAAATCAATCTACCAATTGGTGCTCAAAACTACTCCTTTTTATGCAGAGGGCGGGGGACAAGTAGGAGATACCGGTCATTTGATTGTGGGTGATCAAAAAATCCATGTACTGGATACGCAGCGGGAGAATGACTTGATTGTTCATCAGGTGGATCAGCTGCCCGCCGAACCGACGAATGCCGTCCGAGCTAGAGTAGACCCTGACCGCCGGCGAAACATTGAGCGAAATCATTCAGCTACTCACTTATTGCATGCGGCACTGCGGGAAGTATTAGGGAAGCATGTTCACCAAAAAGGATCTTTAGTTAGTGACTCTCATTTGCGCTTTGACTTTAGTCATTTTGAAAAGATTTCAGAATCTGATTTACGTCATATCGAAAATATTGTCAATGAAAAGATTCGAGCTAACATTGAACGAGAGGAGGACCGCTCTATACCGATCGCAGAAGCGAAGGAAAAAGGCGCTATGATGTTGTTCGGAGAGAAATATGGAGATCAGGTTCGGGTAATCACCTTTGACCCTAATTATTCTATGGAGCTTTGCGGAGGATGTCATGTGGCTCAGACGGGGCATATCGGTCAACTTAAAATCACACAGGAAACCTCTGTGGCAGCGGGAATTCGTCGAGTTGAAGCAGTGACAGCACAGGCTGCACAAGAGTATGTTCAGGAACAGGAACACGATATGAGTGTTTTGCGAAAATTGCTTAAAAATCCGCAAAATATTTTACAGGCCGTCGAGTCCCTTCAGCAGGAAAACCGGGAACTCCAGCGGCAAATCGAAGAGTGGCAACAGCAAAGGGCTGGAAATATTAAACAAGATTTGGTGGGAGAGGCCCAAAGCCGTGAAGACTATCAGGTACTCATTAAGCAAGTGGAAATGGGTGACGGTAAAACATTTAAAAAACTGGTTCACGAATTGTTGGATGAAATGGATCGGCCGGTTATCGTTTTGGGCGCAGCTATTGATGGCAAAGCTCAACTTATTGCCGCCATGGACAAGGGGCTGGCCGCCGAAAAAGGTTGGAATGCCGGTCAGTTGATTCGCGATTGGGCCAAAGAAATTCAGGGTGGCGGCGGCGGTCAGCCCTTTTTCGCCAGTGCGGGCGGCAAGAAACCAGACGGACTTCCCAATGCATTAGATTCGGCACGTAAATTCTTTGATGCAGATGAATAGCGCTAATCTGTGGATTGATCTTGGCGTCGCCATCGCGATCGTTCTGGCTATCGTTTTTTTATTTTTGAACCTCATGTTTCGGGTTCGCTTACTTAAATTATTTAAAGAGATGCAAAGAAGGCGAATCGAAATGGAGTGGTCCTGGCTTTTTGATCAAGCAAAACGGGAAGAATTTCTCTACCCAAAATATAATGAAGACCGAGCCCTGATCGAACGGTTTAGTTATCAATTGCGTAGCAGTTTGCAGTGGGGAGCGATTGTCTTCGCGTCACTGACTGTCCTTGCTGCAGTCTTAATTTTCACCTAAATTCACATACTATGTCAGAACAGATTAAAATAGGCCTTTTTGGCTATGGTCATTTGGGACGGATTCACGCCCGATGTATTCAAGATATCGCTGAACTCAAACTCGTCGGCGTTTACGATCCAGATAGAGAGACCCAAAAACGGATTGCGAATGATGGATTTCGTGTCTTTTCAAGGGCTGATGATTTGCTCGATCACTGCGAGGCGGTGGACATCGTGAGTCCAACTCCCTCTCATTTCGATACGGCTCGCAAGGCGCTGGAGTTAAACCAACATGTTTTTGTGGAAAAACCCATGACATATACCTTAGATGAAGCCCAGACTCTGAAAAAATTGGTCAAAACTCAAAACCGCGTTTTACAAGTAGGCCATGTGGAGCGCTTCAATCCTGCTTTTTTATCCCTTCGTGATTTCCCAATGCATCCCCGATTTATTGAGGGGCATCGGCTTGCCACCTTTAATCCCCGGGGAACGGATGTATCTGTGGTACTCGACCTTATGATTCACGATTTAGATATGATATTACATCTTACATCTTCGCCGGTGGCAGATGTTCAAAGTCAGGGTATTGCTATTGTCAGTAAGTCGCATGATATTTGCAACGCACGAATCACTTTTGAAAATGGCGCGGTGGCAAACTTGACCGCTAGCCGAATTTCTCTCAAGCAGATGCGGAAGTTACGGTTGTTTCAATCTGATGCATACATCAGTATGGACTTTTTGGACCGGAGTGCAGAAATCGTCCGTTTAGTAGACGGGAAAGAAAATGTGGATACTAACCAACATTCTTTCGAGTTAGATACGTATAACGGTAAGAAGCACATTGTTATCGATACGCCAAAGCCAGAAGAAGTAAATGCTATAAAACAGGAGCTGGTTACTTTTTCTGAGAGCATTAAATACGGAAAGCCTCCTTATGTGAGCGTGGATGACGGAGCAGCTGCTTTGGCACTGGCTTACGAAATTATGGAGCAGAATGACAAACAAGATGAAAAAAAATAAAGGATTGTGGCTTTTGGGAGCTATTTTGATGGCTCTGGGGTTTGGAGCCTGCTCGGATCAATGGGAGGCAGATGTTCCAACCTTTTTAGTAATTGATGAATTCGAATTTTCCACTGTCGATACTCAAGGGTCGGCTAGCTCTTTTATTCGGGATGTTTGGTTATATGAGAACAACGAGTTTCTAGGGGCGTACGAATTACCAGCTACGATTCCCATTATTGGAGAAGGGGAACGTCGCGTTACTCTTTTTCCGGGTATACGCGAGGATGGCAGCAGTGAGCGCCCCCGATTACTTTTCCTCTATGATACCGATACGTTTTCATACACCGCCCAGGCGGGAGAGGAAATTCATTACACCCCTTCTACCACCTATGACGAGCGCACTCGGTTTTCATTTATTGAAGGTTTCGAAGACGGCAATTTATTTACGGCGGATTTTGATGGGCAGGATACTTCGGGGATGACTCGGACGACCGAAAATGTATTTGAGGGGAACTTTTCTGGAAAAATTACGGTAACGGATTCTTTCCCTGTAGCGGTTGTCGGCACAGCTGAGGCTTACGGACCATTTCTGGAGCGGGGCACCCAGGTGTTTTTTGAGTTTGACTATAATTGCAATGTGCCAACGACTATAGGTTACCTGGGATTAAATGCACAGGGGCTGCAGGTAGATTTTTTGAAAGTAACGCTGTTTCCTACGGAAGGATGGCGTAAAGCATACATTAATTTTTCAGAAGAATTTCGGTTGGATCAGGTAGTAGCCGCGCAGATGATTATCCGGGTGGATTTGGATGGCCGATTTGGTACGAGTTCAGAAAGTGGAGAAGCTTTATTCGATAATCTTAAGTTAATCCATTTTTAATGACCGGAAAGCGGCGTCGAGATATTATAATCTATCTTTTTTTAGATATCCTTTCAGCGGGTCTGGCCTGGAGTATCTTTTATGTGTTAAAGGAAAAGGCCGTGGCTGATGCGGGACTCTATCCATTTTGGTCGGAACCCTCATTCTGGTATGGAAATGTGCTCTTACCATTGGGCTGGCTGGTTTTGTATGCTGTTTACGATACTTATCGAGATTTATATCGCCTGTCGCGGTTTTCGGTCCTGATTAAAACTTTTTGGCAAAGTTTTATCGGGATTTCTTTCCTCTTCCTGATATTTTACTTTTATGGTTTTGCCTCAGGGTATATCGATTACCTTCAGTATTACTTTATCTATTTCAGTCTTCATTTTGGAGCGACAGGTCTCGGGCGTATGGCCTTATTGACCTGGGCCAGCCGACGACTTAAAGCAGGAAAGGTTAGTTTTAACACTGTGATCATCGGGGGTAACGATAACGCATTTCAGCTCTACGAAGAACTTACTTCCTCCTCTACCAAATCTGGCCATCACTTTAAGGGGTTTGTTTACGCCAATGGAGAGGGCACTGAGCCTCTGGAGCAGCATTTGTCAGCACTTGGGTATTATTCTGACTTGCCGCAAATTATTGAGAATCACGATATTGAAGAAGCCCTGATCGCAATCGAAACCTCCGATCATAATAAATTGAAAAAGATCATGGATTTGCTTTTCGATTATGACGATCGGGTATTAGTGAAAGTGATTCCCGACATGTACGATATCATGCTGGGGAGTGTGAAGATGAATCACGTATACGGTACAGCACTGATTGAAATCCGACGCGGCCTGATGCCCAAGTGGCAACGCATTATCAAGCGCGGCCTGGATATTCTCATCTCCACCCTGGCTCTGATTGTCCTATCTCCATTATTGTTGTATATCATGTTACGCGTGAACTGGTCTTCAAAAGGCCCTATCTTTTATCAACAGAAGCGGATCGGAAAAAATGGAAAACCGTTCAAGATCATTAAATTTCGGTCCATGTACACCGATGCCGAA
>Ga0209931_1000013_pt1 | contig 100032 bp, 85 predicted proteins | sample SalPonR1_B_D1_MG_FD_185697 | JGI IMG/M metagenome (GOLD analysis project Ga0209931, IMG submission 185697) | Salt pond soil microbial communities from South San Francisco under conditions of wetland restoration - Salt Pond MetaG R1_B_D1_MG... ...
CATTTACGGCTGCCAAGAAGAAAAAAATAACGTAACACTAAATAAACAAAATGTAATAGTTGCAGGAAAAATTGAGAATCTAAAATCAAAAGTTGTTAGCATTGTGTTTCAAGATATAATCCGAGGACAAGGAAGATTCTCTCAGATAGTTGACTCAACAACAGGAACTTTTCATTTTATTTTTGATATTTATCATCCTCAAGATATTATGTTTAAATATAACAATAAGTACCTTCAGCTTTATGTTGAACCCAATGATAGTTTATTTATTAGCTTCGATTTTAATAAAATCCAAAAAAACAATACTCAATTACAAGAAGTTCTTTTTTCTGGAAACAATAAACAACTAAATGAAGAATTATATAACTATAATTTATTTGATAAAACAGATAATTTTATTCCTAATTGCCTTGACAAAAATGTTACAGGTTATTTAGAAGAATTAAAAAAGCAAATAGAAAAAGAACAAAATGATCTAAAAAGGTTTATTTCTTCTGAAAACCCTTCTACCAAATTCATTAACTGGGCTAAGAATAATATCGTTTACAACAATGCTAATTATTTAATTGATTATACTTTTATAAACCGTTCCGATAGTCTTTTTAATACCGAAATATTCCCAGTAAATAATGCTAATAGTTTAGTTTCTTCAATGTTTGGATTACATCTATGGCATTATGTTAATAATAAGTATATCCAAAATGATTCAGTAACTAAGAACCTTTTAAATGAAGGGAAGTTTGCTGCTGGTTATTCAAATAGTGTTGAAAATGTATTAAAAAATGAATCTGAAGGATTATGCAGAGATATAATGATCTATAAATTATTATCTTCTTTTTTTGGCGATTCTTTTGAACAGTTTGAAAAGCATTGGTCAGTTAACAAAGGGTTCATTAATAATCATCTATTAACTGAAGAACTTAATAACCGCTTGCTAAATGAGAAAGAATTAAACATCTATGGTATTAATTTTATTGATAATTTTTCAACTAATGAAAAAGTATTACTTGGAGATATTTTTACTGAATTAATAGAAATGTCAAAGAACAATCTTGTTTATATTGATATTTGGGCAACTTGGTGTGGACCATGTCTTTCTGAAATACCTCATATAATTAAGATCCATAAAAAAATGGAAGATGAAAATATTAAATTTGTTTCGATTTGTTGTCAATCCAATAGAGACAAGTGGAATTCGATAATTAGCAACAATAATATTCCAGGGCAACATTACATTTTGGATAATGAACAGTCATCATTATTTTTTTCAAATATGAATTTTAAAGGTTTTCCAACTTATCTAATTTTAAAAGATGGTAGGATAGTGAACGAAAATGCTCCACGACCTTCTTCTGGAGACAGAATTATCAATGAATTAGTGAGAATAAACGCCCTGTAACACGCCATCAGCTAGTAATGCGGGGGTTTTGGTGGTTTGCTGACAAAGTAGTATATTCGTGTTGGTTTTAACGGCTGACTGGCAGCTACGGCGGGGGAATCCCGCACTACTGCTATGGCGAGAACGTTATGGCCAAGCTAAAAACACAGACAATTAAATTTTAAACCTTAAAAACAAGTAAAATGACAAAGAAAATTTTAGGAGCAATTATCGTAGCAACGTTCTTCCTTTCAAGTTGCACAAACACTTTGGACAAGAAATTGAACAAAGAAGATTTCGACCAAGTGAAACAGGAAATTAATTCCAATGAGAAGTACAGTGAGATGAAAAAAAAGTATCTCATAGACAATCTTGAAATGCAACTTGGTTTTGTAGAATTAGGAAAGGCAATGGAGATGGATGAGTCAAAAATGCTAACATTTAGAGAACAGATAAATGAACTTATAACAGATTTTGACTCAATTAGAACAGCAAAACTTGAAATAAGAGAGAACAATAAGAAGCTTGAAAACTTCGTGACGTTGAAGGATGCCAACACTGTTTCAATCGACAAGTATAAGGGTTACCTGTCTATGACACTTGACTTCAACAACGAATTTGACAAAGAAATTCTGTATATCATTCTTAACTACAAGTACGTCAACAAATATGATACAGAGTTTTTCAATGAAAAGTCGAAATTGACGGACGAAGTTGCCGAAAATTTTAATGGTGAAGTTGAAATTTCAACTAAAGAAGAATATAACAGCGTTGCTGACTTTATGTACACTAAAGTACCAGTTCAAGCAAAAAAAACCCTGAGAGATGAACTTGGAGAAGAAAAAGCGAATGAGAAAGTAAAAAAGGAATTTTTAATGGAAGGACTCAAAGTTGCTGCTCTCGGAATTGTTTTTAAGGATAAATCTGAATTGGTTTACCAAGACGCTAATTGGAAATATCTCGAAGATGAAAAATAAAGCCAGGCCATAACAGCGTATATAACTTATGGCGGGAAAAGTGGTAAATTCAAGCTCTGTGCTTTTTTGTAAATTTGGTGCAAGCTGACAGGAAAGTGCTTCGAAAACCGCCACAAGTCATATACGCAAACCGTTATGTGAAATCAAAAATATGGTAGTAAATTATATGAAAAAAAATCAAAGAAAATCATTGCTTTATTATGTCATTATTGCTTATGGCATAACATGGTTATTTTGGATTACTGCAACTTTAATGGGTTATGAAGAAATATCATTTTCCAAATTGTTTTATTGGGACTTTAATAACTCGAAACAAAAGACACTTTTTTTTATTTTTAGAATAGGTATTTACGGACCATTAATCGCTTCATTAGCGGTAACTTTTTGGAGATTTAAGCTTGATGGATTGAAAAACCTTTGGAGCCGGATAACAAAATGGAAGGTTCATATAAAGTGGTATTTATTTCTATTTCTTATTCCCATTGTTATCAACTTATTTGCTGTATTTGCAGGCATTATAACGGGCCTGTCATTTAATGATTTTTTTCAAAGTGAAATTCCATGGTCACTTTTTTTGATATACTTTTTTTACCAAATAGTTACCAGTGGCATGGAAGAACCCGGCTGGAGAGGTTTTGCTCTTGATAATTTACAAAGTAAATATACTGCCGAGAAAGCAAGTTGGATTTTAGGATTAATATGGGCTATTTGGCATTACCCATTATTAATATCTTTATATCATAATCAAGCGATAATTTCAATACTATTTTCTTTAGCCGGGTTTACAATGGTGATGATCGGGCAGACCATAATCTATACATGGCTTTACAATAATTCAAAAAGTGTGTTTATTACCATCCTTCATCACGCATGGGGAAATACAGCAACTGCATATATTTTAGGAACTGTAGCAACACATAATCCCATAATAGGTCTCCTGACAGGTATTTTTACTTGGGGAATAGCACTTCTGTTATTAAGAATATTTGGAGGGAAGACATTAACAAAAGATGAGGTAATTTCTATTGACTTCACATAACACGCAATATACGTAAGCCGGGTAATGTGGGTGAATTTAAGTTTATTACATTTGCTCAAAATTGTAACGGTTTCATAGGTTGGTGCTTCGAAACCCCGGCCTACGCATACAGCTAAACGTTGGCGCCATGGATGTTTGCAAAAAACAAACGAAACAAACAAAATTTTTGAAATAAACGAAACAATATTTCGAATATTTCGTTTATGTTTGTAGAAACTATTAAAACTTTGCGCTATGGAACTTATTGAAAATATAAAAAGACCTTCTAAAGAAGAACAAAAGGCTGCAATGGAATCATATGATGCCTTAGCCTCTATGTTGAAAGAAATAAACTCAGATAATCCAGAAATAGAAATTGAAGAAACTTCTGAAAAAATTAGAATTCCATTGAATGCCTTGAAACTTTTAGCTGATATTTTAAAGGCAACAAGTCAAGGAAAACCTGTCTCTATTGTACCAATAGCTACAGAAATAACAACTCAAGTAGCAGCTGAAATATTGGGATGCTCAAGGCCTCATGTTGTAAAATTGCTTGAAAATGGTGAAATTGATTTTACAAAAGTAGGTAGACATAGAAGAGTTAAATACGAAGATGTAATAAAGTATAAGAAAAGAATGAAAGAGAAACAGAAGCAATTATTGATTGATATTATGAAATCTGATGAAGAATTAGGGTTATATGATTCATAGTGTAAGATTTACTTGTGTTTTAGATACGAATGTGATATATCCTATTGACATTCGAGACTTATTATTTTGGTTTGCCTATCATGAATTGTATACTCCCAAATGGAGCAAGCATATATTCGATGAATGGAAAAATGTAATGATCAGAAAAGGGATCTCTCAGGAAGAAGCAAATAAGAGAATACAAAAAGCTCAGTTAGCATTTCCTGATGCTTTAGTGAGAAATTATGAATCCCTTATAAATGGATTAAATCTTCCAGATGAAAAAGATAGACATGTTTTAGCTGCGGCAATCAAGACAAATGCAGATCTTATTGTCACTAACAATATTAAAGATTTCCCAAAAAAGTATTTGGCAAGCTTTGGCTTAAGAGCTAAGAAAGTTGATGACTTTATTACGGATATTATAGATTTAAATCAAGAACGTGCAGTAAAAGCATTCAGAGACTTAGTTGTTAACAGAACCAATCCTGACTTAGATGAATTTAAGGTTTTGGATAGATTTAGAAAAAATGGTTTAAAGGACTCTGCAAATTATATCCATTCGCTTATTTAGAATCATATCCACGGAGCCTAACACGGCTTCAGAAATAATGCGGGTTGCAGTGGTATTCTGACATTTTTTGTATTTTATTTTAAGAATCTTATCTTCGTTTCTGTAATTAAACCTCGTTATAAGCGAATCAAATCATGGAAAAACAGGATTATCTTCAACGACAAATCGACCAGTTGGGAAAAGTGTTGGGAGAATTGCTGGGTAAGATAACCGGTAACGGCAAAAACCCGGATGCTTCGGAAACCATTGAGGAAGTAAGCCAGGTGCTTCGTGAAAACATTGACTGCGACATCGAAGCATTGCTGAATATTCCTGAAGAGGATTTTATCGATCAGCTAACCAAAAATCGTTTACTTAACGATTCGAACCTGGAAATTCTGGCCGATCTTTTGGTTGAAGTAGCAAAGCATCATTCTTCAAATAAAAAGGGGTTATTCAAACGGGCATTGATAATGTATGAATATCTTGAGCGGTCGAACAAAACATTTTCCTTTACGCGAAACCAAAAAATAGAAAGCGCTAAAGAGGCGCTATCCTTAATCTAATGAATTTTAAGGTGCTCAAATTAATCTAATTTTAAACGATCAATCACTTTTGATTCCGACAAAAATGAGATTCCTTGTTGCCCATAAGAGCCAATCATTACGGATTGTATTAGCACTTGATTTGTGTAGTTCCTCGCTCCCCAATGAATGATAAAATTAGCTCCTGCACCTCCAATATCTTCAACCTCTTCAACAACAAACTCTATCGACTCTAAAGGCGAGAGGAGGATGGTTGAATCTATAAAGTCATTTAGTTTTTCTCCGTACGAATCAAAATAAGTAGCCTCTAAGATGTAGGCAGAATCTGTGAGCGAAGTGTTTCTAATACTTATGGTTGTCGTAAGCATAAATCTTCGGGTGCCATCCCGGTGGTATATGTCGGAGTAAACAGGCACATAATCGGTTTCATAATATTTTAATTCCGAACGATCAATATCGGAATAGGTGTACATATGGCTGGGATGACTTCTTTTAGCTTCTTTCTCGGATTGATTTTGGTTACAAGCGAATAAAAGAAGCATAAAAATGAGGGAGATATTTTTCATGATTTTGTTTTTTTATAAAATAATAAAAATCCATCATATATTTAAAGATTAATATTAATTCTTTGTTTTAATACAAAACAAAAAACCGTATCTTAAGGATTATATATTTTAATTGTTTTTCAATGAGTACATTTGAGTATGGAAAAAATCAATATACCCGAAAAGCTGGATTTATTTGATGATTACTGGAATCCGCGTATTGTAGCTGAGCTGAATGGGCAGTATGTTAAGCTGGCTAAATTTAAGGGTGCTTTTGTTTGGCATACACATGATAACGAAGATGAAATGTTTTATGTTGTCAATGGTGAGTTAACGGTTGAATTCCGCGATAAAAAGGTTCATCTTAAAGAAAAAGAGTTTATGGTGGTACCCCGTGGGGTAGAACACCGGCCATCAGCTCAAAAAGAAGCCCATGTGTTGCTTTTCGAACCTGGGAATACCTTAAATACCGGAAATACCAATAATGAGCTTACCCGGAATAATTTGGAAAAAATATGATAGCTGATATTGAAAACCCGGCTTCCCGCAGTTGTTGGCTCGGTCGGAAAAGCTAAACGAATTTCCTGGTTAACGCAGAAGCATTTTTACATGTTCTTTTTGATTCTTTCCAGGTACATACCCCGAATCATTTTAAACCGTTCGTATCCCGGCTGGCAATCATAAACCCGGATAACATCCACAATCCCTTTTTTACGGTAAAATATCCCCTGAGCGGCATCAAAATTGTTATTGCTTAAGTTGTTTTTAATATCATGTGTAAGTTGCTTAAACGCTTCCCACGAAAAATTTACCGGAACTTCTAAATAAGATTTAACTTCTTCTAAATCGGAATAGATACCTTCCTCCATCTCCTGAACATAAAAATTCTTATGGATAACAATGATTCCCTTTTCATCCATTGCCTTCTTTTTAAGAAATTTTACCTGGTAATCCTGTAAAAGTGCCTGTAACTCGGGGATAAAGTGAAAGCTTTTAAGGTATTTAATACGGATGCATGCATAGGTTTTTCTTTTCAGATAGATATTCCCATAAGACATATCAAAGTCATGCGTAAATTTCTTTTTTACTTTCGCGGTAATACGTGCAATTTTTTCCAGCGAATAGGTTTTATCAACGATTAAAAACAGGGAGCGGGGACAGGGTTTTTCCGGCAGGTTTTCACCATAATATCCCGGGTATGAATATAAACTTTCGAGGACGAGCGTTTCGGGAACAATATTGTTTTCAACCGTTGTAAGGTTGGCCTCCTTTTTGATATATCCCATTGTTTCAATATGGATTGGGTTGTTACTCATGGTAAATAATGGGTTTTCAGGTTTATGTCAATTTATAAAATAAATGAATGGAAGTCAAATAATTAAATCGTTATTTACGCAACAGTAATTATTCTTGCATACGAATAAAGCCTTTTGAAATGAATAAAGGCTGTGTTTGCGCTGTTAATTTTTGTATTTTTATCGTAGAAAAATAAAATTATATGATGCATTGGGATCAACTACTTTCTGCTAAAAGGTTTGGGCTTGAGGATCGGGAATTTAAAAATACAGATGAGATTCGTTCGCAATTTCAGCGCGATTACGACCGTATTATTTTTTCCTCACCTTTCAGGCGTTTACAAAATAAAACTCAGGTTTTTCCTTTACCCGGAAGTGTGTTTGTCCATAACCGGCTTACTCACAGCCTGGAAGTTGCCAGCGTAGGGCGATCGCTGGCTAATAAAGTGGCACAGGAGCTGAAAAAACGGGAGGATATTCAGAACAAAGAAATTTTAAACGAGCTGGGCTCTATTGTTTCAGCGGCATGCCTGGCGCACGATATGGGAAATCCTCCTTTTGGGCATGCAGGCGAAGAAGCTATCTCCAACTATTTTACCGATGGCAATGGGAGAAAAATCCAACAGGCTGTAACCTCCGAAGAGTGGAACGATTTAACTCACTTTGAGGGGAATGCCAATGCTTTACGTCTATTAACACATCAATATTCGGGACGCAGGAAAGGCGGCTTTGCGCTTACTTATTCTACACTGGCTGCATTAATTAAATATCCTTATGGCACCGATGCAGGCAAAAAAAAATATGGTTATTTTCAATCTGAAAAAGAAACATTTTTAAAAATTGCTCGGGAATTAGCATTGAAAGAGGTAAACGACTCACCGTTAACATTTGCCCGTCATCCTTTGGTATTTCTGGTCGAAGCAGCTGATGATATTTGCTACGAAATAATGGATATTGAAGATGCCCATAAGTTGAAAATTATCGATACCTCAAAAACATTTGATCTTTTGCAGGGATTTTTTGATTCGGATGAGGATAATGACTTTTATAGCCAAAAAGCAGAGGTTTTTAAAGAAGTAACTGATGTTAATGAACAAGTTGCTTATCTGAGGGCTTCGGTAATTAACCGCTTAATCAACGAAACAGCCCGGGTTTTTGTCCTGCATCATGATGAGATTATGGAAGGCGAGTTTACGCATAGCCTTATTAAAGGGCTTGAAGGGAAAACCAAAAAGGCTTTTGATGTTTGTAAAAATCTGGCGATAAAAGAAATTTATAAACATCGCTCGGTGGTAAAAGTTGAGCTTACAGGGTTTAATGTACTTGGTACTTTACTCGATGAGTTTATGACAGCTATTTTACATCCGGAAAGCGATTATTCCGAAAAAATTTTATCGCTTATTCCTGCTCAATTTTCTGTCGAAGGGTATAATTTTTATCAAAAAGCAATGTCCGTCGTAGATTTTGTTTCTGGCATGACCGATCTGTATGCCGTGGATTTATACAAAGATATTAAAGGAATTAACCTGTAAATGCTGTGATTATGAATATTCCAGGAATAACCCAAAAGGTTGGACAGATACCCGGTAGTTTAGTGTATACCGGAGAAAAAGAAGCTTCGCAAAAAGCGATTCGCCTTATTCAATATAACGAAAAGGAGGTGTTGATTCATCAGGAATTGTCGCCCGAGGAGATTTTTAACGAGGTAAAAGAGGATGCGGTAAACTGGATTCATTTTTTTACGCTCAACCAGGTTGAATCCATGGAAAAAACAGGCCGTTTTTTTGATATCCATAACTTATTTCTTGAAGATGTGCTTAATGTCGATCATCTTCCGAAGGTTGAATTTTCGGAAAAGCATGTTTTTTTTATGCTTAAGATTCTTGTGGTCAACTCCGAAAACCAACTGGAAGCAGAGCATGCCAGTTTTATCCTGGGCGATCATTATTTAATTAGTTTTAAAGAACAGCGGGCAGAACTTTTAAAACCGGTAACCGAACGGATTTTAAAAAACATTGGAAAAATACGAAAAAAAGGAGCCGATTATTTGTTTTACCTGTTGGCCGATACTATTGTAGATAATTACCTGGTGATGGCGGAGAAGTTTAACCAAAGAATTGAGGAGCTTGAAGATTTATTAATTGATAATCCTGTAAAGAATCGAATTGGAGAAATACACAATTTGAAAAATAATCTGTTAACGGCACGAAAATATATTATCCATTTGCGTGAAGCAATAATTAGTTTATTGAATGAAGAACCAGAACAAGTAAGAGACGATAACTACAAGTACCTGCAAGATTTGCTGGATCATATTAAATTTGTAGATGAATCGATTGAAACTTTTCGTGAAGATCAAAAATCGCTGATGGAGTTAAACAACTCTAACATGAATAATAACCTGAACCAGGTGATGAAAACCCTTACCATTATTGCCACAATATTTATCCCGTTAACTTTTGTGGCCGGAATTTACGGGATGAACTTTGAATATATGCCCGAGCTGGGATGGAAATATGGCTATGCCGGGGTTTGGGGAATCATGATTATCCTTTCCGCGTTAATGATCTGGTATATGAAATATAAAAGGTGGTTTTAGCATTTTTTGGGGAATAGAAATTATTATGGCATAATACTGAAAAATAGTTGGTAAAATCATCTAAAATATAGACTATAACAAATTTTGATAAAAGTTTTATGAAAATTAAGAAACGTTAATCCGTGACGAACCGTCTGCCGGACGTGAAAGTCTTCTTATTCAATGCTTGCAGCAGGCAAATGTGTATTTAATTGATTGAATCTGCGTTCTATTATTATTTTATTTACTCCTTACCACCGTCTCAGAAATATGGGCTTGGCCGGCAACAATCCTGATATGGTATATCCCTAACTGTTCTCCAATATCATCATTTTTAATGATTTCATTATAATATCCCGCTTTTTGATTTTTCTTATTTACGGCATACAATTTTCTGCCCGACTGGTCATAAATTTCTATGGTAATATCCGAATCCATAGCTAATTGATAATCTATTTTAAACTCGTTTTCAAACGGGTTGGGATAAATTTTAGCTTGAATCATTTCATCCCATAATGGCTTATTCTTTTCTTCCGTTTTAATTTCTTTTATTTTTGAATAATAAGCGGTTTTTATCACCCTTTCACCTGAGGAGGAGTGTGTTTTAATGATGGTTAACAATGGATAGCGAATATTTTTTGCGTACCATTTATATGAAACCGTTCCACAATTACATGAGCTATTGTTGTAACATTGTTCTTTATTGGTTTTTATCCGAACAACATTATGATATGTTTTATTGGGTAAAATGAGTGTTCCGTAAGCATCTGCCTCAAGTGTATAATTGCCTGTAAATGCTGCCCTGTAATTATTTTTTCCTTCAACCGTTCCCGAAAAATCACCAGCATAAATATCTCCATAGCTAAACGGGAAAATCATTTTTACGAATGGTTTATCGTAACGGGTAATGGTATTATTTTTCGAAACAGTTCCATATTGCTCAATTATATGGGATGATGTTCTGAAATAAAACTGGGTTTCAAACTCTTCCAATACAGCATTTGCTTCGGGAATATCGAAAGCATGGTTTGTTTCATCGGGATGGAACATATAGCTGGTTAGTTGCGATTGCGTTTCAAGTTTTGAAAAATCCCAAACCTGAGCAGGCCCTGATGGCCCCTCGTCGACAGTATTGCAGATATTAAAAAAATGTTCGTCGCCCGAACGCATAACATGTGTTTGATTTTGGATAACAAACTGGCCTTTAACAGTAAAAAAGCCAAGAATAAGTACTAAAAACAGGTATAGTTTTTTCATATCCAATGATTTTAAATGAAATAATAATTTATTTTTTCAAGTTATATTTTTTTAATGAATATTATTATAGTTTATGAATTAGTAATAAGCTTCTATCATCATCAAATGCTTTAATATGGAAATCAGAGACTAATTTTTTTTCGATATCAGAAACATCTAAATTTTTATTTTTCCCCAATACCCGGAATACGGATTCAACACCCTCTGTCGATAGCATTTCATGGGTCTCGCTATTGTTTACTTCAGTATATCCATCAGAGTAGAAGAGTAGTTTGTCATTGGTTTTCATTTCTAATTCAAGTTGCTGATAGGAAGAATCTTTGGATACACCAAGAAGCATACCCGTAATATTAAGCGATTGTATAATATCATCTTTAGATACATAAAGCAAGGGTTTCATAGCTCCGGCAGTAGCAATATGAAGCGGCCCGCTTTGATGAATAATGATGACAGATAAAGTGGTAAAAACGTCTGCAACTTGTAAATCGAGTGCGATCTGTCGGTTTAATTGTTCAATTAATCCAGAAGCGGTGAGTTGGCTGGTGGGTGTGTTGTTTAATAAAAAATGAATAGTACTGCGGATATATGCCAGGTATGCGTTTACAAAAAACCATGCACTCCATTTTTTGCCCATTACATCACCCAGGATAATAATTTTAGCATCTTTTTTAAGGGTTGAAAAAATTTCGTAAAAATCACCTCCAGGAATATGTTTGTATGGTTCATGAATTATAGCAATATGGTACTTTTTAAAAGTAACGTCTGTTTTTGGGTTTAACCTTACCGGAGAGTTTTCCGCTGCTAATTTTATAGCATTAATATATTTTGTTTTTATCTCAATTTCTCTTGAAATTAGAGCATTAATCTGATGATAAATTAAATCCTCGGGCAATGTCTTTAATATAAAATTTCCAACCCCCTGATCTATTTGCTTATGAATACCATCGGTTTGCTTTGCTAATAAAATTATAGGAAATTCCTGGTTTGAAGCTAGTTTAATCTTATTAATATTGAATTCATCTAATGCTTCATCATCAATTAAAACGATCCAGGTGTTAAACTTTTCCATATTTTTCAAAAGCTCTTTTTCGGAATAGAATGTTTTAACATCAGAATATATTTTTTCTGCATTTAAATTAAAGGAAGCATTTTTATGTGCACAGTAAATAGTGATCCCTTCGCTTAAATTGATGTTATGTTCCATGTTGCTTTTAAGCAATTCCTTGCGTAAAAAAAGTTTCTTAATGTGGCTTTTGAGCTTAAGGGCTAGTATTTTTTTATCAAAAGGTTTGGTAATAAAATCATCAGCTCCTGCATTCAGGTTTTTTATCCAGGTACTATGCTCATTAGAACCAGATAAAAAAATGAAGGGTATATTCTTATATTCGGGCATTGCTTTAATGTGCATAATTAGCTCATTCCCTTCCATTACCGGCATGTATAAATCCGAAAGGATTAAGTCGAATATTTGTTTCTGTGCAAACGCTAAGGCTTCTTGCCCATTTTTTGCCTTGGTTACTTTATATCCAAGTAATTTGGCAATATGCTCAACCGAGTTTCTTACAAATCCATCATCATCAACAATTAATATATGGGGTTGGCGGTGCATCGAGCTAAATTTTTTTTATACAATTTAGCTAATAAATGTGGGCAAGTCAAATAAAACCTGGCTGTTTTTGATTCCGTTCGAAAACTTAAATTATCTGTTAATCAAAAGTTAAATGCTGATAACTGGATAAATCTTTTGCCCTGTCTCTATATTTTTTCGATAACTTCGGATTTGTATTTTTATAAATTCTTGACAACCCGTAATAAGCATAAGATAAGCGCCCGTTAGCAAAGGGCACATATTTCTCTGAAAGTTTTATTGCATTCCAATAATGTTGTTCGGCTTTTTCATCATTGTTATATTTTTTTTCCTGGAGGATTCCTTGATAAATTTGTACCATCATTTGGAAAAAATTATTCGAAAAAGGATTGTTTTTCAACGCATCTACAAGCTGTTCAGCTCTATGATATCGCTCGAGTAGTAACAGGTTGTTTATCCGGTATGAAAGATATAAAGGGTTCTTGGGGTATTCTTTATGCAATTCTCTTGTATAGCGAATACTTTTTTTATAATCAGCCTCGAAGTTCAGGCTAATATATACCAGAAAGGATAATGCTTCAGCATCTAAAAATATTCCATGTTTCCAGGTATATTCCAATTGTCTTAATCCAAATTCAATATCCCCTTTAGGGAAAAAGTAGGCTACGGGTTTGTACACCGGATGTTTCTCCGGATAGGCTTCGATGTAATAATTGTATAATCCGGTAGAAAAATTAAAGTCAGCAAATTCTTTGGTTAAATCAAACCCTTTTCGGGTGAGCTGGTAGGTTCTACGCACATAAGGTATAACTTTTGACGACTGTTGGTTATCGGCATAATATTGCATCAATAAAAGACGCGACATCAAACTTATAAATACGGCCTCGGTATTTTGCTCGTTTTGCACTAATAGTATATCTGACTTTTCAATCGACCGGTTGATCTGATCCACATAAAGGGAGTGATAGCCACTTTGTGGTGTAACCGGAAAATGCTCCCAGTAAATTTTTATTGCGTAAAAAAGGTGTGGTAAAGGATGATTGGGATATTGATTTTGAATTTGCTGGTAATACGAATCAAATGGCGTAAACTGGAAATTATAAATCTGGTTTAATTGTTGTTCTATTTCCTCAACAGCTTTATGATTTGATAAGATATGCTGTTGGGAATAAATCGGAAAAGAAATAAGAAATAGTATAAATGATAAAATTATTCTCATTTAATATGGTGTGGTTGATTAAAAGCTCAAAATTAAAATTTCTTTTCAAGGAATAAAAAAAAGGATATAAAAACAGCACAGGGATATCTCTTCGATTTATTTTGCAACAATTTTTTGAGGAGCTTCTGAATTTCTCAGCTTTTAAAATCAATTTTTTATGTGTTCTGTCGCAACGATTCAGAAAAGTTTTTCTTCCGATTTAATCTCTTTTTCTTTGGCATCTTTTAATTCGATGATGCCTTCTGCCATTAGTGGCTCGTTTTCGATTAGATTAATTCTTGTTTTGTTTATATAGATATTTATGCTTATTGGATTTGCATAGGTACTTCCATCAATAGCAAGCGGGAATCTTCATGAGCTGTTATACTGAATTTTTTAACCTCTGAGATTCCCATCCCGTCGCGTGAATTTAATAAATTATTTTCAATGGAGGCCTCTCCTTCGATCACAAAAATATAAACACCGTGGTTTTTTCCTTTGAGCGTGTATGTCCCTTTCCACCCTGAGGATAGGTTTCCCAGGTGAAACCACGCCTCCTGGTGAATCCATACTCCATTTCCCTTTTTGTTGGGCGACAGGATTTGATAGAGCTCATTATCTTTCTCCAAATCATGAAGAGAAATCTGATCATATCGGGGCACAACATTTTTTTTGTGAGCGAATAACCAGATTTGAAGCAGTTGCACTTCCTTTTCGTTACTGGCATTAAACTCACTATGCTCTATCCCTGATCCAGCACTCATCACCTGCAAATCTCCGCTTTTAATAACCCCTTCATTTCCCATACTGTCTTTATGTTTAAGATCACCAACCAAAGGGAGGGTAATAATTTCCATGTTATCGTGGGGATGAGTTCCAAACCCTTCGCCAGCAGCAATCGTGTCATCATTTAATACGCGTAATGCCCCAAAATGAATTCTTTCGGGATTGTAATAACTGGCAAAGCTAAACGTGTGGTACGTATTTAGCCAGCCGTGATTTGCGTGCCCCCGGGTGTCAGCTTTATGGATGATAATTTTCATAACTTTACTTTTTAAGGTTTGCAAAAAAACAGCGAATGAAATAACTTAAAGTTTATTCTTTGATCATGGTGAGTAACATTTTAAATCTGGATGTTGCCTTTACAGCATGAGGAATATTTGCCGGCATTATGATTGAACTTTTCTGAGGCACCTCATAGGCTTGTTTGTTTATAGTAATTTGTGCAGTTCCTTTAAGAACCTGGATCAGGGCATCGTAGGGTGTTGAATGTTGACTTAACTCCTGCCCCTGGTCAAAAGCAAAGAGAGTGACATTGCCCACCGGTTTCTGAATAATTTTTTTGCTTACGATTCCGTCACTTGAATAATCGATCTTTTCGGCAAAATCAAATACTTCTGAATGAATAATTTTATCGTCCATGATTTGTTGTTTTTTATTATCAAACAATGAATGGGCTGAATTGTTTGCTTGTAAAGACTTATATTTATGTAGACCACGGAAATGGTAGCGGATAATTTTTAATTATAAAATATTTTTAGTATGATATGTTTATACAGATTAGGAAAATGGATTTTTTATGAAACGAAGATTAATTTGTTTTGTATTGATGTTGAATATCTTAAATAGTTGGGCAGAGAAACCTATGGAAGAAATTTATCATTATAAAATATTAAAAGCAGGAGAAATACAACCACGGGGTTGGATTAGGGAGCAGTTGCATCGGGATCTTACCCAGGGATATATTGGGTCGTTCGACCAGGTTCATCCTACCGTTACCCACAATTTGTTTGTGAAGCAAAACCGGCGAAGTGAAAAGCAACATAAGATAGTGAAGGAATGGTGGAGTGGCGAACACGAGGGTTACTGGAAAGATGCGATAGTTAGGATGGCTTTTTTAACCCAAAATGAAGAATTTAAAAAACGAGCAACAAAATGGATTGATGAAATTATTGAAAATACGGGGCAAGATGGGTACATTGGAATATATGAAGATTGCGAAAAGCCTACTTGTCGGTTTAATCATGAAAAAGGAAATGGAGAGCTGTGGACTACCAGCAGAATTCTGATGGCTATGCTGGCCTATTATGAATTTACTGATGATGAAAAAGTATTGTCTGCTGCAGAGAAAGCATCGAAGCTTATTCTTTCAGAATATCAGGATTGCAACTATTTTTCTAAAACATCTAAAGGCGGAGGCGTATCTCACGGAGTTGGTTTTTTTGAGATCCTGGAGTGGCTGTATCGTATCACGAGGGATAAAACATACCTGGATGCTGCTCTTAAGTTATATGGTGATTTTAATAAGGGAAAAGTACGCGATGACGATTTAAAGCTGTCGCGATTGCTGGATACCACGAGATATTTCAGAAAACATGGTGCCCATGTGGCTGAAGGGATCTTTGTACCTCATTTCGTGGCCGCCATTGATGGAAAATCAGAATTTAAGCGTGCATCTAACATGAGTATCAAAAAGTTAAATTACCACATAACTCCAGGAGGAGCCATGCGTTGCGATGAATGGGTAAAAGGGCGCAAAGGAACCGCTGATGAACGATACGAATATTGCGGTATTGCCGAAATGATTAGTCCGCTAAATAAGATGATTGCTTTTACCGGCGATTTTCAATTGGCCGATCAGGTGGAAACGATGACTTTTAATGCGGGACAGGGAGCGAGATTTCCTGTTCTTAAAGGATTATCCTATCTTACTTCCGATAACCGGATAAAAATTAATCATAATGAAATAGGACATCGGGAGTCGTACGATGCCTCTCACCGTGCAGCTTCGTGCTGTGTGCTTAACGGAGGCCGGTTAATGCCTTATTATGTTGAAGGGATGTGGATGAAGGATGTTAAAAATGAAGGATTGGTTGCAACATTATATGGGCCATGCGAAGTAAAAACCACCGTAAACGATGTTGAGGTAAATGTGGAAGAGAAAACCAACTATCCGTTTTCAGACAAAGTGGAGTTTATGATTAACCCTGAAAGACCAACAGAATTTCCGCTCGTTCTGCGAAAACCTCATGGCTGCTCCGATATTGATATTTTAAAAATTGATGGAGTAAATATCCGTGAAGAACATGACAAAATAATAATATCGAAACATTGGGAAAAAAAGGATAAATTTATAGTGAAATTTAATTTTGAAGTTAAAAAAGTTGCCCAGCCTTCCTCGAAAACCGTTAGAGGTGGAGGTTATTATGTCAAACGAGGGCCGTTGGTTTTTGCTTTACCTTTTGAACATCGAATGGAAACAATAAAAGAATATTATAACAGTGGATTTTACAGATATAAGTTGAAAGTTAAAGATAAAGAGGGCTGGAATTATAAAATGCCAACTGATGCGAATTTTAAATTTGAGTCAAATGTTGGAAACAAAAAGCTTTTACATTCCTGGGATAAGCCTGTGGTTAGGCTTAAAGGAAATCTGATCAATAAACAAGGAGAAAAAGTATCGGTTGAGCTGGTTCCGGAAGGGAATACGATTTTTCGAAGAGTAACGTTTTCAACGTATAAAATTAAAAAATTGCCTAACCATTAATAAAAAACAAGTATGGATAAAAAAGATGTAAGTATTGTTATTTGCGCCTATAACGAAGAACCAACCATAAAAAATGTTATAGAATCCTGCCATCGGTTTAATACGGAAAGTGAAATTGTTTTGGTAGATGATGGCTCAGAAGATGCTACACAACAAATAGTAAAAGACTTACAAAAAGAAATCCCAATAAACTATATCAGGATGGATGAAAATAAAGGAAAAAGCTTTGCCATGGTGATAGGCGTAGAAAATGCATCCCGTGATATTATTTTGTTCTTCGATGCCGATATTACCAATATAAAAAAGAAGCATTTTAACCAGTTGCTGGATCCGATTTTTAACCAGGAAGCAGATATGGTTTTGGGCCAACCATCAGAAACGCTGATTGATTATCGCATAAATCCGTTTAAGGGACTTACCGGAGAGAGAGCCATGCTTAAAAAAGATATTGAACCCATTTTGGAGGATATTCGCGATATTCGATTTGGTGTAGAAACCTATATTAATTTATACTTTCAAGCATACGGAAAAAAGTTGAAATATAGCGTTTTGGAAGGATTAACACATCCTACAAAATATGAAAAGACTACTCCAATGAAAGCTACTATGGAGTTTATCAGCGAAGGACAGGAAATAGCATCTACCCTGTTAAAAAATTACGATTTAATTACGAAACGGATTGAGTCATCGTTTAACTCACAAAACGAAAAGGTGAAAGATAAAATCAAACAGTTGCATTCCGAGCTAAATGACAATATCCAATCATTATTAAAAAATGGGAAAAAGGAATAGTTCTCCCGATTAAAAAGGAATATGAAGAAACGAAAACTGATACAATCGGTAGTTTTTTTTGTTATTGGAGTTACCTTGTTTTGGTATGTTTATAAAGATATAGATGTAAGTAAAATAAGGTCGGAACTGGGAAATTTAGCGTATGGGTGGGTTTTATTTTCCTTAGTACTTAATTTGTTAAGCCAGCTTACGCGGGCTTTACGATGGAAAAAACTCATTGTTTCTATGGATTATCATCCAGGGAATCTAAATTTATTTTTATCGGTACTGGTATTGGCTTTTACCAACCTTGTTATACCACGTGGGGGTGAAATTGCCCGGTGTGGTCTAATTACTAAGTATGACAAAGTCTCTTTCACTAAATTGGTTGGAACCGTATTTATTGAGCGCATAACAGATTTTGCTGCTTTAATTTTTTTATTTCTTGTTTTAATAGCCTGGCAATTTCCGATAGTAAAGGAACTACTCCAATCAGCAAATATCAATATAACTTATTCCAATTATCAATCGAAAATTATCCTATATTCTTCGGTAATTTTGTTTGTTTTTGTATCGCTTTTTGTGTTATACAAACTCAATGTTTTTAAAAAGTTCAGGCAAAAAATTCATAAAATAAAAACAGATTTTATTGAGGGATTTAAAACGATTGCTTCGATTAAAGGAAAAGGAGTATATATTTTTCAGACTTTTCTTATTTATTTTTTCTGGTTGATGATGCTTTACGTAATGTTTTTTGCCTATGACCCCACACAGGAACTTACGCTGGGTAACGCCGCTTTTACTTTTGCTGTTTCTACCTTTGCATTTATTTTACCTATTCAGGCAGGTATTGGTGCATGGCACTATGTAGTGATTCAATGTTTATTATTATTTGGAATCAGCAGCCAGGACGGAATGGTTTTTGCGCTTCTAGCACACACCTTTACCAACCTGGTATATCTTTTATTTGGAGCTATAGCTCTGATTATTCTGCCGCTGGTGAATAAAAATTAATCATCCTTTTCGTTTGCAATTTTACCGTCTTTGGTTAAAAGAATGGCGATAGGACGGGTTGCAGGAACTTCCGACAAAATAATAATTAACATCACCGTTACCGGAACACTCAAAAACATCCCGATAATGCCCCATATTGCTCCCCAAAAGGCCAAGCCGAAGATAATAATCAATGGGCTGATGTTCAGCGAGTCACCGGTAAGTTTTGGGTCTATATAGTTGCCAACAATTAGTTGGATAGCCCCAACAATAATTAATACCCAAATACCGGGCATCACCTCACCAAACTGTAACATGGCAAAAAAGGCGGGAAAAGTTGTTGCTACTAATGAGCCTACCGTAGGAATATAATTGAGAATAAAAATCAGGAATGCCCAAAATATGGGTGCATCCACATTTAAAAACAACAGGGCAAAATAGCTTAGAAAACCGGTAAGCAGGCTTACAAGTGTTTTTATCGAGATATAACTCCCGATCGATTTATTGATTTTGGAGAGAATGTCAATCACATCATCCTGCTCATCTTTTTCGGCATAGATCGCATTAATTTTTTTCGTAAAAAAAGGTTCTTCGAGCAGTAAAAATAAGGTATAAATAATAATCAGAAAAGCATCACCAAACAAGTCAGTTATAGAGTTAAATACTCCGGAAAGTAGTTTAGAGTACTCGTATTCGCCCAAAAAATCTTTAATAGAATTAACAATATCAATATTAAACGTTTGATTGATTGAGGCGGTAATATCGGTTATATTTTTTTGGTAAGCTGGAAGCTCTTTTGAAAGCTGTTGGATGTTCATTGCTAATATTTTACCAACACCACCCAGTATGGCAAAAATGATCGCAAAAGCTATGGCGTTAAGGATAATATTGGGAACTTTATCAATATATTTTATTTTTTTCAGCAGGCCGCGGATCTCTTTTATCAGAAACCAAAAAATTAAGGCAATAAAAAAAGGCAGGATCAGATTTTTGCCGTAAATAAATATTAAAACAACACCAAAAGAGATAAGCAGGCTATTGGTAATTCTTGATGCTTTCATGACAAATAATTTTAATGATAAGGTAAAATTACTATTTTTAATTGATTTGGTATGGATGAGAATACATTATTTTAATAAAAAACGTGCCACGACAAAGTTGTGGCACGTTCATTATAAGGGGGTTAAAAATTTATTTTGTGATGTATTTGGTTTCTTTAAACAGATCCTTATGAGTTTTGATTTTCTGATCGTTTCCGTAAACACAAATAATTTCCTGATCCATAATCTCTTGAATCATCTGTTCGTAAGAACGGATATCTTCGGCTGTAGTGGTAAGAATAGCATTTCGTTCTTCTTCCATAGCAGCCTTTGTTTTCTTCATAAAGTAATTGTTTATGGCAATGGATCCTCGTTGGGAAGCGGTTGTTGGCATATCGATATTTGAAATTGTACCGATAATAAATCGGGTCATTTCATTTTCATCCGCCTCGAAATTTTTAACGAATGCTGGTGCTGCATCGTAATTTTCAAGTGTTTCTTTTAAGTTCGGGTCGCGATATGATGCAAAATAAGCACTTCCTGTGGGAGAGAATGAAGCCCATCCACCGTAGGCACCTCCCATTACTCTAATTTTGTTTTGCAAATAATCACGCGACATTACCTGATTCAATACACGCATTTTTCCATCCCATGCATAACCTAGTTTTTTATAGTCGAATCCTTTTACTACATACTGAACCATTGATGCAGACATTAAGCCTTCATTTTTAACACTTAAGTCAAAGGCCCATTCGTTCATCTGTAATTCTTCAGCAGGCAATGTAGAAGCAAATTTTTCAAGTGCTGTTTTGTAGGTTGCATAGTTTTCATCAGAACAGGTAATTCCTGCATTTACATTATTTTTATTGAAAAGCAGTTTTGCTGTTTCTTGGAGTTTCGACACCACTTCCTCTTGATTTGCATCAAAATTTTGGGTTAACTCTGTAATAAAATCATAATAAGATAATCCATTGGTTAATTCATTGTACATCCCCTGATTACTGTAATATGAGCTTAACCTAGTGGTTGCAACTCCTACACCGTTATTTTTAACCCTTGCTTCTATCTGCGATTGATGACGGGTAATTACTTCTTTTAACCGATCAATATCATCTAGTTTAGACTGATTTAAAATTTCTGCTGTTAATTCAAACAATTTATCTGTCTTATCAACGGTTGCTTTAGCATATAACATAAATTTTGGTAAAAGCTTATCATCCGAATAGTTTTCCTGATATGAAGTAAGGAAGGTATAGAATCCTCCGGTATGAATATTTAACGCATTATCGAGTTCCCCATAAGAATAGTTTTCTGTATTAAGAGATCCGAGAAGTTCCGCTAAAAGATTCGCATAAGGAATAAGTTCCTTCGGCAGTGTATACATGTCAAAATATAGGTTTGCATAAACGATATTGCTGGTAAAATCTTCGTAGTGTAATACCGGAATATTACTTACCGATTTTTCGTTTATCTCATACCACTGTACTTCTTTACTGATATCTTCGAGCGATAACATCGGAATGGTAGCAATAGCTTCAGGAGAGTCTTCTCGTTGCTGATGTTCTTTTAGTTCTTTGGTTTCCTGAACCAGCTGCTCAAGTTCTTCCTTGCTAAGGCTTGCTTTGTACTCAGTCAGTTCTTTCCGGGTTTGTTCAGCGATTTCTTTTTCCAGGCCTGGCTGAGGTTTTAATACCATGAGCAAAGCATGAGGATTATCGATAAAATATTCATGGACAATATTTTCTAGCATTCCATTCTTAATGCCTTCTTTAACGTTAGCCAGTGGTTTTTCGTACTCCAATCCCATGAAAGGATCATCGGCAAATAACACTCCGTTTTTGATAGAAAAAAGATACATTAATCCTTTGTGAGGAGTATTCCCTTCGCGTAAACGAAATTCCATTCGATTAACAATGCCATCAATGGTTTCTTTATCAAACCCTTCTTCACGTACTTTTTTTAATGTGTTGAAAACGATTTCATCAAACTTCTCTTTATCATCGGGATTGGCATTTTGAACGGTTATTTGGAAAACATTTTGTTTCCCATTGCTGGACCAGGCACTAATATCTTTTCCTATTCCAGCTTCTTGGATGGCCAGGCGCAATGGAGCGGACTCATGATTAACCAGCGCTTCGCTTAAAATGTCAAGCGCCATGGTTAGTTCCTGGTCGGTATTTAATCCGGCAACAAAACTATAGCTTAAAAATGTTTTATCTTTTGTTTCACTACCTTCAGGTGCACTATAAAAATTTTCTGCTACTTTTCTTTCAGTAAATGGTTTCTGAATAGGAATCTCTACCTTATCCTCAGATCTTTCATAGTTAGAGAAATATTCCGTATCTAGAAATGCTAACTCTTTATCTAAATCCGCATCTCCATATAATAGCACAAAGCTATTTGAGGGGTGGTAATATTTTTTGTGGAAATTTTTGAAATATTCATAAGTAAGTTCCGGAATTGCAGTTGGATAACCTCCTGATGATACCCCATAGGTATTGTCAGGAAAGAGAATCTTATTAATCTGGTAACCCAGCTCACGACGAGGGCTTGAGAAAGATCCTTTCATTTCGTTGTAAACAACGCCTTTATAAACGATTTCTCCATCAATATCATCCAATTCATAATGCCAACCTTCTTGTTTAAAAATTTTAGGGTCCTTATGAAGTAATGGATTAAAAACGGCATCCATATAAACATGCATTAGGTTAAAGTAATCTTTTTCGTTCATGCTGGCTACAGGATAAGTTGTGTAGTCAGAGCCGGTCATTGCATTAAGGAAAGTGTTTAATGATCCTTTTACTAATAAATCGAAAGGACTTTTTACAGGAAAGTTTTCAGAACCGTTCAATACCGAGTGCTCCATAATGTGTGGAGTTCCATAATCATGCTGAGGAATAGTTTTAAACGATACGTTGAAAAGTTTGTTGGCATCATCAGCGGCAATTTTTAATAATTTTGCGCTACTTTTTTCGTGAATAAAATATAAACACCAGGCATCTACTTCTTCTACGAATCTTTTTTCTTCGAGCTTAAAGCCGTTATAAACGTTGCCCTCTTTATAATTAGGGCCTTGAGAGCATGACCACAACAATGAAAATGAAATGGCTGCAATCAATAATAAAATTTTGTTTCTCATAATATTAGATTTAATTTTAGAATGTACTTAATAATACATTTGATGGTTAATAAATTAATTCGTTTAAAGATACTGTAAATATAAATAATATTTTTAATTATAGAGTTCCTTTTGGATGAGATATTTAACGTTTAGCGGAGCAAGGTAGTCTAGAACAAAAAGAATAACTTAATTTAGGCTTTATTTTAAACATTAGTATTTGAAGTTTGGTATTATTATTAATATCTTGTATGATTATATAATTTATAATGAAAGATTTAATACACATTGTTTATGTTAGTTTTTCTGTTAAAGATTTAACTGAAAAAGATCTTGAAGAATTATTGGTTGATATTCGGAAAAGAAACAAACTTCAGAATGTTACAGGTTTACTTCTATACAATGATGGGACATTTATTCAGCTTATAGAAGGAAAGACGGATATTATTCGAAACTTATTTGAAAAAATAAAGAATGACAAACGGCATTCAAATGTAATATTGTTATTGGAAGAATCAATAAAAAAGCGTGCATTCCCGAATTGGACCATGGGATACTTTAAATTAAACCGAGAACAATCCGGGAAAATACCCGGATATTCAGATTTTATGCATTCAAAGGATTCAAGAAAAATTATTGAGTCTACATCTTATGAGGCAATGAAGTTATTGAATAGTTTTAAAACTTATATTTGAAATGAACATTTACGACTAGTTTTCAAGCGCTGGAATGTTAGTAATTTCTAAACGATTAAATACTAATAAACTTCACCATTAATAATGTTTTAGTTGTTCAACCATTTTTTAAAATTAGAGGCTCTTTCTATACTTACAATGGTTTCCATTTCATCATCTGCCGGTGGATTTAGTTTTAGTTTAACTCTTCCCCTGGGAAAAGCGGTCATGCTTTCAATAGCATCCATATTTACATAATATTTGCGGTTAATTCTGAAAAATTGATCGGGATCGAGTAGGTTTTCCAATGCATCTAATGAGTAATCTATAGCCATTGATCTCTGCTGAAAAGTTTTTAAAAAAACATTTTTTTCAACTGCCTTAAACCAGGCAATTTCCGAAGTTTCAATTTTTTTAATTTTATCTCCAATTTGTATTAAAAAACGTTTTTTATAATCCTGCTTTTGTCCCTTTATGCCTTCCAGTAAACTTTTAAAATTTATTGTAAAAGCAGATTTTAAATTTTTAAACTTCTGTAAGCTATCTTCCAGTTCTCTTCTCCTTATAGGCTTTAAAAGGTAAGCAATGCTGTTTAATCGGAAGGCTTTTATGGCATATTGATCATAAGCAGTTGTAAAAATTACAGGTGTATTTATACTTACCTGGTCGAAAATGCTAAAGCTTATACCATCTGATAATTGAATATCTAAAAAAATTAAATCGGCCTGATTGTTTAATAACCATTTGGCAGATTCGGTTATCGTTCCTGTTTTGGCCATAACCTGAATATCAGGATCAATATCGAGCAGCATTTTTTCCAGCTTGCTGGCTGCTACCTTTTCGTCTTCAACAATTAATACCTAAATTGAGCGATTCATAATTTCACCCTCCCCCGCCATCTCACTTGAATTTAAAAAATGCCTGGATTATCAGAAGAGGGTTTTTTTTGTGTCTGTTTTTATTGATTTTCTGGTCGTAATTTCCTCTTAAGCCGGATTTTTATTCCATTTTTAATGGATAAGGCATACCTTTCCCATTACCACTATGGGTTACAATTCTAAAATATGTATTACTTCGCCTTATACAAACTGTATTTGCGGCGGTGACTGACAACGTTTCCATAACTTTTCAATACTTATAGTTTCGTAAATGACTCTCGTGACATTCAATACAGTTTTCCTTGCCCTTGAGGTTACCTTGACAGCAAAATCAATGAGCTTTCTTCTGAATGTGTTTGGATATACCGTAACTGGAATGACTTCTGCTGTAACATCCTGCTTGTATGCTTCGAAAATAAAATGTGTAAATACCAGCATAAAATAATATGCCCTATTCATTCTAAAAGACTTGAAAGGAAGTTGCTCTTTAGTAGCAAGCTCTTTAAGGCTCCGGTGTATCAATTCGTCAGCTCCTCTTTGATGTAATTTTCTGATAATGGTCTCTGCTTTAAACCAATCTGTTCCACCGGCTGCCCGAAGCCTCTTGTCAGCAACAGGGCAATTTCCGATATTGGTATAGGTGATGTTATCAGGCTTACCAAATCCCAGTACATATTGCCCGGTATCATCCCTGTGTAACCTAGTAAAAAAGCAACGACGAAACTTAGACCAAGATTTTAGCTTGCTGGCAAACTCCGTAAATTGCCAGACAGCTTTATCTTTTGATATTTTCCCGAAAGTATCAATGGGTAAGGCTTTTACATATTCCGTAACATCATTGTATAATTTCCCTGTTGTAATATAATGAATATGAAGTTCTTGCTCGAATGTATCATACGCTTTCTGATCCGCAAACCCACTATCAGCACAAAGCACGACAGGGACATCCTCGGAGTATCTTTTACGTATGAGTTTTACTACTGAGCGAACTCTGTCGGTATAATCTGTTCCATGATTAGAATGAGCACTTCCTTTTCTGAAGATCACGTCTACCAGAAACGATTTCCAGCATATATGAAGAGGTTGAAATCCCTTCTTACGTTTGTAAGTAACCTCGCTACCTTCGCGCTTAACAGCACTGTCATTATCCAACACCATAGTATCAATGCCCAGTTCTATAATTATGAGGCTTGGAAATATGGAGCCTCCATATAAACAGCTCATTAAGTATTTTATTGAATACAAAATTGGTAACACAAGACAGCTTGCCAAAAAAGCGCTTGATTTGGTGAGAAGAAGCCATTTGATCGATTTTGCATTCAAGCACACTTGCATATCCTTCATCTTTTTTGCTTTGATCAAAGCTGCTAATAGCCATATTTGTACCATCTATAAAAAACGCAATTATCTGTTTTACAAATTGTTACAACTGCAAACCCTTACGGTTTCCTGAAACCTGTGAAGAAATATTACCCGTTATTAGCCTATATAAGCCAATTTTTTCAGCGTATCGCAGAAATAAAGGAAGGCCCCCGCGACCCGTAATTTTATTGCTTGTAATGCCTATTTTTGTTATCTTAGTACCCATAAAAGATAGTCTTGTGCACCCAAATGGGGAAGTGTTATTTATTAGTTTTGTCACCTTTAAATTACACATTATCAGGGTACTAAACAAGCTATCTTTTATTTATTTTTGCATGAATCGCTCAATCTAGGTTTTATTAAAGTCTAAACAAAAATACACCCAAACAAGAGATTAATATCAATGCCGGAGAAATCTCATGGATGATAACTAAGAATTTTTGTGGATTTTGTTGCTGGCTTAAAACACCTCCTGTAACAAATAATTCGATTACTAAAACAATCGAAACGATTATAAATAGCCACAATAATTGATCGATATGGATTGCTTTCAGCATTTTTCGACGAATGATAAATGTGTAAAAAACAAAAGCTAATGCTAAAAATTTGTGAATGGTAAATAACTATTGTTTATAAGGATGTCCTAATTTACTTAGTCAGATTTCTGAAATTAAAATGAGAATAAAGATAATTCCATTAATAGTGTGAATAGAATGGCCATGTTTTATTGTTTTATAAGACCATACAAAAGCTTAATCTCTTTTTCCCACAAATCTGGATTAGGTGTTTCAAGGATAAGGGGGATCTCATCGATCCGCTGATCCTGCATCAGGTTTTTAAAAACATTTTTACCCAGGAATCCTTCACCAATACTTGCGTGACGGTCAACCCGGGTGCCGACATCTTTTTTGGAATCGTTCAGATGCATACCTTTCAGGTATTTAAAGCCGATAATTTTATCAAATTCGTCCCAGAATTTTTTGTAGCTGTCTTCTGAAAGAAAGTCGTAGCCTGCAGCCATGGCATGTGCGGTATCGATACAAACACCCACCCTGTTTTTATCTTCTACCCGATCAATGATATATTTGATTTGCTCGAAGGTATAGCCCATGTTTGTTCCCTGTCCAGCTGTATTTTCAATCACTGCCATGACACCGTTCGTTTTATCCAGGGCAATATTTACCGATTCGGCAATGGTTTTCAGACACGCTTCTTCTGAAGTTTTGTTTAAGTGGCTTCCGGGATGAAAATTCAGGCGGTCAATATCCAATTTTTCGCAGCGCTGCATCTCATCCAGAAAGGCATTTCTTGATTTATCCAAATTTGCTTTTACTGGATGTCCTAAATTAATTAAGTAGCTGTCGTGAGGTAGAATGGTTCCTTTTTTATAGCCATATTTCTCGCAGTTTTCTTTAAACTTTTGAATGTTATCGTCGTTTAGCGGTTTCGCATTCCATTGTCGCTGATTTTTGGTAAACAGTGCAAATCCTTTAGCATCAATTTTATGGGCGTTTACTGGTGCATTTTCCACTCCGCCGGCTGCGCTTACGTGAGCTCCGATATATTTCATAATTTTTTTTGTTTTATTATTATTTTGCTAATTTACATTATAGATATAGAAAATAAAACAAAAAAGCTGTAAAATTAAAGCGCTGAATATCTGCTTTTTAACAACGAAATTTTAAAATAATTCCAGAATAATTTGACAAATCGAAATTTACACCTTACTTTTATAAGTGAATACTAACTAACAATATTATGTTATCAGAACGACAACAGGAAATATTAACCACTGCAGTTGAAATTATTGCAGCAAAAGGAATACAGGGATTAACCATAAAAAATCTGTCGAAAGAGATTGGGATATCCGAAGCGGCTATTTACCGCCATTTTGATAGCAAAACAAGTATATTAATGACTATTTTAAAGTCTTTCGAGCAGGAAAGTAAAAACTTTTTAAATGATGATAAAAAGATGAATCCTAGCGATCGAATTAACGATTTTTTTCAGCGGATGCTTACGGTTTTTCAAGCAAGGCCATCGATCATTTCAGTTATTTTTTCCGAAGAAATTTTTCATAATAATAAGGAATTGTCGGGATTGATTCATTCCATTATGAAAAATAACCAGGATTATATTGAAAATATTATCAAAGATGGACAAAATGCTGAAATGTACCGCAACGATATTGACAGTAATTATCTTACCCTTTATTTAACGGGAGCTTTGCATTTGATGGTTAAAGACTGGCATTTCAGAGCATCAGGAGAAAACCTGATAAAAAAAGGAGATGAACTTTTAAAATCATTTTTTGAAATGATCAAAAAATAAATTTTTTTATTCATGAAGTTAGTGAATATTAACAAACATAAAAATAATAAACATGAAAAAATTTCTTAATTGGCTTTTAGATTATAGCTGGATTTCAATGATTGTTATCCTGCTGATTTCGGTTTTGGCCGTTTATTGGATGAAAAGCAATACACAAATGGAAACCGATCTGGATGAGTACATGCCAAAAGACCATCCGGCATTTGTATACAGCGATGAAGCCGAAGATATTTTTAATATCAAAGACGGAATTATCATTGCCATCGAAAATAAAAACGGGATTTATAATTCTGTAACACTTGAAAAGGTTAAAGACTTAACCAGGGCTATTCAAAAATTGCCGGAAGTAGATAAGAAAGATGTTACATCTTTATATACTGCCGACAATATTGTTGGAACAGAATTGGGACTGGATGTAAAGGCATTTTATAAAAAAACTCCTAAATCCGAAACCCAACTAAATGAGTTAGCCAACAATGTGCGAAGCAATGAAATGGCTTATGGACGCATGGTTTCCGAAGATGAAACCGTAGCAATTGTTATTGCGGATATTCATGATGATGTTTTTACGCAGGATTTTTATCAGCGAATACTGGATATCAGTCACTCATTCGAAGATGAGAACCATACCTTGTATGTGGCTGGAACACCTATTGTTGAAGGTACATTGGCCTATCTGGCACCAAAAGATATGCAGAAAATGGTACCTATTGTTATTGTGGTTATATTGCTGGTTCTGTTCTTGTTGTTGCGCAGTGTTAAAGGCACAATACTTACCTTTTTTGTAGTAATTATAAGTACGATTTGGGCCTTCGGTTTAATGGCCGGCTTAAATATTCCCATCTATTCTGTATCTACCATGATTCCGGTCATGTTGATTGCCATTGGGGTAGCTGATGGAATACATCTTTTTAATCATTTACAGTTGTATATCAGTCAGCATGCGGGAGTTACTAAAAAGGAAGCCGTTAAAGAAATGTTGGAATACATGACATCGCCGGTGGTTATGACATCAATTACTACGGCAGTTGGTTTTGTTGCTTTGCTAACTTCGCAGGTTTACCCGATTAAATATTTTGGTTTGTTCACTGCCTTTGGTGTTTTATCAGCGATGGTATTATCATTGGTATTTATTCCTGCCGGATTAATGATTTTCGGATTGCCTAAAGCATCTAAAAAAATTAAAGAAGCCAAAGCTTCTGAAAATAATTTTGCTTATCGGTTTGCAAATGCAATACTTAAGCGCAAAACAGTATCCATTTATGCATCAATCCTTATCATTGTTTTATCGGTTATTGGAATGCAAAAAATATGGATTAATTCCAGTTTCCTGGATAAATTCGAGAAAGACAGCGAGATTGTACAAACGGATGCGTTTATCAACGAGAAATTTGGCGGAACATCGGTGATTAACCTGATACTCGAATCGCCCGAAGCGGATAAATTTAAAGAGCCAAAAGCTCTGGTTTTAGTCGATAAACTCCAAAAGGATGTGGAAAGTAATTTGGGCGTAGTGGGTGATTCATTCTCTCTTTCGGATTATTTGAAACGGATGAATAAAGTGATGCATGCCGACAGGGAAGAATTCAATACAATTCCCGATTCGAAGGACCTGAATGCTCAATACCTGCTGCTTTACGAAATGTCGGGCGATCCGGATAACCTGTGGAAAGTAGTAAATTATGATTATTCAAAACTGAACTTGAATATTCAGCTTAAAAGCGATGATTCAAAATCTATTCGTTCGGCTATTGAGGTGGTAGAAGAGTACCGAGAACAATTTAGCGAATTGGATATTGAGGTGAATTATGCCGGCTCAGGATATAAGACGTTGGTATTTACTGATTTAATCCTTGAAGGACAAATCTACAGTCTTATCTTTTCTTTATTTATTGTTATGATACTACTCTCTATCATGTTCAGAAAGATTATTGTAGGACTTGTTGCCACCGTTCCCTTAATTCTTACAGCGCTGATTAGTTTTGGATTAATGGGAGCACTGAATATTCCGCTTAGCACTACTACAGCATTGTTATCGAGTATTGCCATTGGAATTGGTATCGACTATGCGGTGCACTTTGTTTCGCAATACAGGTTAAATGCACGCAAAGGCAACGACCGGCTTACTACGGCAAAAATTACCATGTACCATTCGGGCCGCGCGATTGCTTTTAATGCCATTGTGGTAATTGCCGGATTTATGGTGTTATTATTCTCTGTATTTCCACCCAACAGACAGCTGGGAGCATTAATATCACTCAATATGTTCACCACTTTTGTAGGAACCATTACCATTTTACTGGTATTGCTTAACTACTCGAAAGTGTTTTTTAAATCGACTATGAAAAAATAAATATAGAGCCCAACTAAAGGGAACGGGTTGATTTTTCAGCTTACTCCCTTTAGGGTCAGGGGCAAAAAAGCTGAAAAATCATTCGCTTGATTAATTTATCAAGTAGAGTTTTAAAAAGAAATCAAAATAATCATTAAAAAAACAAATGTTATGAAAAATTTAAAGATTACAGCTTTACTCTTGTTATTGGCAATGATAAGCACAGGAATTTCTGCCCAGAATTTGTTGGGGCAGAAGATTGTCGAAAATGTTTATTACCGTTCTACCGGTGATGACGGAACATCCGAATTAAGTATGCACCTGATAGATTCGAGAAACAACGAACGGGTGCGAAAAATCAAACAGTTTAGTAAAGATTACGGCAAAGAAGAAAAAAACATCATGTTTTTTATCTCACCTGCCGATGTAAAAAATACATCGTTTATGAACTGGAGCTATGATGATCCAAATAAAGATGATGACCAGTGGATTTATTTACCTGCACTTAAAAAGGTAAAAAGAATCTCCAGCGACAGTAAAGACGATTATTTTATGGGTTCGGACTTTACGTACGACGATTTAGGCGACCGCCACCCTGATGAAGACGTACACAAACTTTTACGGGAGGAAACCATTGACGGAAAACAGTGCTATGTAGTGGAAAGTGTATCAAAAGACAAGGATTATATGTACTCCAAAACCATTGCATGGGTGATAAAAGATATTTGGATTGGATTGAAAAAAGAGTTTTACGATGAAGATGGAGACCTGTTAAAGACCCTTAAAGTCCATAATTACGAAAAAGTTAAAGATTACTGGGTTATAACTTCTACTGAAATGCATAATGTTCAGGATGATCATACCACAAAAATGCAATTAAGCAATGTAAAGGTTGACATTGGAGTAGGTGATATGAAGTTTACCGAAAGAACGATGATGAGAGGGTTATAATTTGGTTTAGGATGAGAATAAAGGTAGCCGGAGATTCCGGTTGAGTTTAATTTGGGTTCGGTAATACAAACAGGTACCGGAACTCTGTTACCTTTTTTACAAAAAAAAAGAAGATATGAGAAAAGAAATAAAATACAGTGTAATATTTGCTTGTGTCATTCTAGCAACAATTTTTGACATAAAAGCACAAGAGCCTGATTTCTCGGGATATGTGAGAAATTATACCGGGCTGCTTACAACCGGTTCGAACGATTTTTCCATTGTTCAGAATACGTTTAATCTCGACATTACTGGCTCGAAAGGGAATATTGCTTTTAAAGCGAATCCTTATGTTTATCATTACTTCGATCGCGAATTGGATTTTGGAATCCGCGAAGCGTATATCGATATCTATTTTAAACATTTTGATATTCGTTTCGGGCGACAGCAGATTATCTGGGGTAAGGCCGACGGAGCTTTTATAACCGATATTGTTTCGCCCAAAGATCTGAGCGAATTCCTGCTGCCCGATTTCGAAGAAATACGCATGGGCGTTAATGCACTAAAGATTGATTATTACCTGAAACGAAACAGTTTTCAACTGGTATGGATTCCGGTATTTACACCAACCAAATTGCCGGATAAAAATTCTATCTGGTATCCACAGTTAATGGATCAGGAGATTCCTTTAACATTTAATGATGCCGAAGAGGTGGATGTAAACCTGAAGAACAGCGAGATATTTTTTAAATACTCCATGCTTTCGTCGGCTATTGATTTTGAATTGATGGCCGGCTATTTATGGGATGATGATTTTGCTGCACACAAGTCTCCACAAGTAAATCCGCTAACCGGCAACATTGTTGGAGTTGACATAAATCCGGAATACCACCGGATGGGTGTTGCAGGCGGAAGCTTTTCAACAACCCTGGGTGGAACGGTTTTGCGAAGCGAAGGAGCTTACTACATGGACAAGCATTTTGCTACAGATATCTTTCTGAATGACGGACTAATGAAAAAAGATTATCTCCATTATCTGGTGGGGTTAGATTTTTCGATTGCCGGAATTACCATGAGTACCCAGTTTATTCAGGAGTATATTTTAGATTATTCTGATGATATCATAAATGATCAGTTTGAAAATACCATGACCTTTTTGGTAAACGAAACGTTTTTTCGCGAAACCCTTACTTTAGAGCTATTTTCATATGTAGGGCTAAATAACGGTGATGCTTTGGTGAGGCCCAAACTTACGTACAGCATATCCGACGGATTAGATGTATTAGCCGGAGCCAATTTGTTTTTTGGCGATTCGGGCCGTTTTGGGCAATACGATAAAAACGATATGGTATTTATGAAATTGAAATACAGTTTTTAAAGAAAGATCAAGTCATGAAAAAGTATCGGCTATTTATTTGGGTTATTTTATTATTACAATTATCATCTTGCGATGATGTTTTTGAGTATTCGCCTTATGTCATCGATTTTGATGAGCATGAAACTAATTTGACCCAAAAAAACATCGATTGTCTTTTATCCAATGATGTGTCCGATACTATAATAATTGCGCTTGCAGGCGATAGCCACCGTTTTTACGATGAATCGGAAAAGTTGGTAAGTACGATTAATCAACATTATAATATTGATTTTTTATTCATACCGGTGATATTGCCGATTATGGTATTCCACGACAGTATCAGTGGGGGAATAATATTTTTTCAAAATTGAATGCTCCTTATTTTGTGGTAGTGGGTAATCACGACTTGGTAAGTAACGGAAACGACAGCTACCGGGAAATGTTTGGCGATTATAATTTTTCGTTTGTTTACGGACGGTACAAATTTGTTTTCATGAACACCAATAGCCGCGAAGATGCTTTTAATGGGAAAGTTCCGGATATTGGATGGTTTGAAAAAGAGATTTCTCCTTCAGAAGATTTTGAAAAAGCGGTGGTCGTTTTTCATACACCGCCCTTCGATAATGATTTTGATTCGGAGCTTGAGGAACCTTTTGTAGATATTCTTACCCGCTTTGATAATGTTTTGTTTGCCACGCATGGGCATTTACACGGATTTAATTTTTCTTACCCTTATGGCGAAGAGATCCCTTTTGTGAATACGCCCAGTCCTAAAAAAAAACAGTTTGTTATCATTAAAATTTTCAATCATGAATTTACAGTTGATCTTATCGGATTTTAACCAGAAAACGAAACGAACACTTCGCTTTGTGGCGCTAATAATTTTTTTATTATTTCCGGTATTTGTCCATGCTGATACTATTCCGGAAAATAATAAGCATAGTTTAGGGTATGTTTTTTTACCTGATTATTATAAACTACAGTATGCCGGAGGAATAGGTTTTTTTTCTGTGGGTATTGGTTATGGTTTTTTTAACGAGCGTCTTGATATTTCCTATTTTTATGGTTATGTGCCTAGATGGTTTTCTAAAGAAGATTTACAAAGCGTTAGTTTACAACTTACGGGCAAACCGTTAAGAATAAGGCCTGATAATAAAACAGAATACTATCCTTTGAACATTGGTTTTTTTGTTCACCATACTTTTGGGAGCGAGTATTTTATTGCTTTGCCTGATTACTATCCCGAAGATTATTACTGGTGGGCACCGGGAAGGACAGGAGGGCTTTTTGTCGAAGGGCAGTTCAACTATAAATTCAACACTTCACGTAACATGTTTTCCGAAATAGGAATCTATTATCGCGTAGTTACCCGCGGAATTTATCTTACCAGCAAATTCTCTAATGCTTCTGTTCCTTTAGAAGACATATTCAGTCTCGGACTTGGTATTATTATTTATAAATAGTCAAATCATGAGAAACAAAATAATCCTGTGGATCATGTTATTGTTTTTTGCGTTTTTTAATGATTTAAAGGCACAGGAACAAACAGATACTGCAAAAAATATTTCATTAACAACCATAGCGCAGGCACATCAGGGGAATAGTTATATCACTTTTCTTGAGGGAATAGGTAAAATTGAAGATTTGTGGTTCGAAGCAAACCTTATTCCCAGCTTTTATATTCGTAAAAGCAAAGATTCAAGATTACTTGGCGTTTTAACACCACAGGTTATTTTGCGAATGTACCAGGAAGAATCGTTTCCGGTGCGCACACCAAGCTATATGCCGCAAATTACGGTTTACTATTCGCTGTATAACCAGAGTAAGTACGAAAGTTTGAATTTTTTTGGCCGGTTAGCCCATCATTCGAACGGGCAACAGGGCGAATTTTATCTTGATGATAGAAGTATAAACTATAAGTCAGGAAATTTTTCCACCAACTATTTAGAAGCAGGATTAATCCAAACATCTATGAATAAAAGGTTTGGGGCCGTTAAAATGGTTCGCACATCATTCCAGGTAAATCCACCGGCTTTGTCAGACCCGGAGCTTGATGGCAGGTATAGTTTTTACCGCTGGAACAATCTGTTGTATATTTTTAAGCTCAATAATTCATCGAACGAATTCAACCAGTCAAAGCGTGCCAATATATCTTTAAAAGCCGAATTAAACTGGCTTTTTGGCGATTTTGATGATACCCGTTTTTTGGATTACGACCGGATAAGTTTTTCCGGAACTTTTACTTATCATCCTGATTTTTTCGAAGATATTGTGCTGTTTCTTCAATATTCATACGGGAAGGATTACTATAATATCTATTTTACCCATACCATCAATGTTTTTAGAGTAGGAATTATGACCGAATTAATAAGATTTTAATAAAAAGATATGGATATTAAATTTAAAGAAAACCAGGCTTTAAAATTAGCCAGCTATATGGTTGTCATTGTACTTTTTGTTTTTACAACAGCTTCGGCAGCTCCTGCAGAGAAACCCGACAAGATCATAGGCAACTGGTTGTTGCCTGATAATCTGGAAATAGAAATATTTGAAAAAGGAGGCAAGTATTTTGGAAAAATAACCGATGTATACGGATTTAATGGCGGACAGGAAAGGGACATACATAATCCCGACAAATCGAAACGTAATGACCGTTTAATTGGAAAAATTATTATTTCCGGCCTTGAGTATGATCAAAAGTCGGGTGAGTGGATAAACGGGACCATTTATGCTCCACAAAAAGGACTAACTTTAGATTTAACGATTATTAAAATTAATGGTAAGACCCTAGAAGCAAAAGGAAGCAAGTTGTTTTTCAGTAAAAAAATCACCTGGGAAAGAATATATCGAAAGGGATAAAAAAAGATTATGAAAATGGAAGCATTGAAAAAATCTAAATAATTATATAAAACAAAAACCTAACAACCACAAAATTAAATACTTAAAAGCTTATTTTTGTTTTTACAGAAGGTTGTAAAACAGCAATAATAAATACGAATGTTGCAATGTATATTTGACACTATTTTGATGATTTTGCAATATACACTTTGCAAAATGGATAAGCTGTTTCAATATTCAAAATATTAGTAATGCCTATTTTGCTGCAGATAACATTGAATATGCCCGGGGCAATAAAATTCCATTGTGGTTATTTGGCTTTTTATACTAAACTAGATTATAAAATTGGATGATCTGATTATAACCTTGGATTATAAGCAGCCGAAAATTTTGAACCGAAAGTATAGGTAAAACCAATATGCCCGTCGAGTTGATAATTGGTTGACCTTCGGCGTTGCTCCAAAAGGATTTCTTCGGTAGACATCTCTCCCATAGGAATTTCAACCAGGTCGTTAATGTAGTCAAACTCAACAGCTACCGTTAATGCAAATCCTTTAAACAGCCGTAAATTTAATTGAGTATACATTTCAAGCCGGTTCGAGCTGAAATCATGAAAGTGTTGTTTGCCGGTCATTCTGGCTCTAATGCTTCCCCATGGTTGTTGAAAGTCTGCCGAAAGTACTAAAGAATGCCCCCACAGAAATTCTTCTGATTCATCAAAAATGGTTCTTTGTATATAATCATTGTACGAATAATCAAGCTTATAAGCAATGGCAATGGATCGTCGGGTGGCATCGCTGTAAGGGAAAAGGCTGTATTCAAGGGCAGGTGAAATTTCTAGCTGAAAGTCCATGTTGTGATAGGTACTGGATAGCATTTCTGTAAAAACACCATAAGACCAGTGCTCGGTCAAGCTTTTAATTAAATAACCGTCAAAACCGTCTCTTCTTGATGTGGTGGTTATTGTTGTGGAGTCTTCAATTTCATAACTCTTCTTATTGTAATTAAAATAAGGTCTTGCTCGTATTTTCCAGTCTTCGGTAACCTTGTCGGCATAAAAACCATATCGGATATGCAATGAGTTACGGGTCTGCTCGGCATCAAAGTATCCTCCGCCATAAACTTCAAATACCCAACTCCTCCAGGGATCAACCACCACTATATCTTCATCCGTTAATTCAAGGCTGTCCACAAAATATTGTATCGAAATTTTTTTTATAGCATTTTCGTCATCCGCCAAATAATATAACATACCGATTTTTATCATCCGGGTATAGCCTTCTCGTATTTCGTGTTGGGTTTGATTGGCCGATGCCCAATATTTTAATTCATGGTTCATGCCTTTTAAATCTTGCCGGCCAATGAATGATATGATATAATTTGTCCCGGCTTGTCCGGCATCATGTCTTGTCATCATAATATGCAAATCTGCAAGCTCTTTATCACGAACAAAGTTAACCACCGGTATTTCCTGGCGTATATAATCATCATCTGCCCAATATTCCAAATCCAAAAAAACGGATAATCTACCATTTATCAAATTATTATTTGCAGCGACATTGTTTTTTAAGATATCATTTGATAAGGATATCATTGCAAAAAACAATAATGTTAGGGTGAAGAAAATAGGTTTTTTCCAGTTATTATTAATATTCATAAATATTCAATTTCTTTTTTTGTTATATTATTATAAAATATTTAATGAATAGACATAAAATTTAATAAAATGTTTAAATGTCTGAACTAAATCAAAAGATAATCTAAATTTTAAGCAGGCAAATCGTGTGGCTTATTTTGATAATTATGAATAAAATTGATGTAAGATTGTTATTATAAAGGAATTGTAAAATAAAACCTGCTGCCTTTACCTTCTTCACTTTCAACACCCATCTTGCCCGAATGAATTTTAATAAATTCATTGCAAAGAATTAGTCCTAATCCTGTGCCTGTTTCATTTTGAGTGCCTGGCTGTGAATAATTGTTATCCATGCTAAACAGGTTATCCATATGTTCTTTTTTAATGCCTATTCCATTATCATCCACATGTACAATAATATGCCCTTCGGATTGGCTTGCGGAAATCTTGATGTTCCCGAACGGTTTGGTAAATTTTATTGCATTGGAAATCAGGTTTCTTAAAGTTGTGTGAATCATTAACTTATCAGCAAAAACAGGGAGCTTTTCCGGCAATTCTTGTTCAATAGTTATCTGTTTTTGTTTTGCCGAAACCCGACAAAGATTGATGACTTCATTAATTTCGCGGGTTAGCTTAATAGGTTCGGGATTAAATTGAATTTTTCCGGTTTGTGTTTTGGCCCATTCTAAAAGATTGGTAAGTAAGCTTAAAGTTTGTTTCGAGGAGCTATTGATGATCTTATTATATTTTTTTAGAATGGATATATTATTTTCTTTCAGATTGAAATCAATCAAATCGCTCAATCCAATAATACTGTTAAAAGGTGAAATCAGATCGTGAGCAATGATGGAGAAAAATTTATCTTTGGTTGCAATTAATTCTCTTAATTGATTTTGGCTTTCTTCTAATTCCTTTTCAACTTTTTTTCGTTCGGTAATGTCTCTTACATTTAAAATTATTGACCGTATATTGGGGTTTTGTAATTGATTAGAACCAAAGGCTTCAAGATAGACCCATCCTCCGTTTTTATGGCGGTGGCGATATTGAGCACCTCCATAACTTGTTCCATTTATCATTTTAAGCAATTCTTCCCTTGTATTTTCCTGATCTTCGGGATGAATCATTTTTTCAATAACCGGGATATTGATTAATTCGTGAGGCTTGTACCCTAAAATTTTTTCACACGATTCACTTACAAATTGTTGGTTCCCCTTTTCATCTAAAAGCACAAATATGTCGAAGGAGTTTTTAATGAGATGCTTGAAAGTTCCATCGTTCCAAGGTGAGCGGGTTTTATTTTTGTTAAATTGAGATTTCTTATACATTTTATTACCGAAAGGTGATTTTTGAGAACCCAAATATAAAAATTTCAAGACTTTTTTTTGTATTTATATTGGAAATAACTCTTAGTAAATGAAGAATTTAATCATAGTTTTCAGTATCCTTGGATGGTTATTGATTATCCTGTGATATTTTTATATCTTTCTCTTCATTTTATTCATTAAACCATTTAAATGATGAAAACAAAAATTTACGTACTTCCCATTCTATTTTTATTTATTGTACTTTTTTCCTGCAAAACGGATCATAAGGATATTGATTCAAAAATCGTTCATCTGGCTCAGAAAATTATAGACCTTGAGTTTTCTGAAACAGAAATTGATTCCATGCTTGAGTCGCTGAACAATTATCGGGAGAGTTACCAAAAAATGCGAACCCTGAAGATAGGTAATGAAATTGCACCAAGGCTTTATTTTGACCCCAGGCCCCAGCAATTTAATATTGCTGTTAAGCAAGAAAATATTCAATGGGAATTGCCCGAAAATGTGGAGCTTCCTGAAAATATAGAGATGCTGGCTTTTTATCCTGTTTCAAAGCTTGCGGCACTTATTAAATCCCGTAAAATTACTTCAGTACAACTTACAGAGATGTATTTAAAGCGACTGAAAAAATATGGCGATACGCTTCAGTGTGTGGTTAGTTTGACCGAAGAGCTGGCATTAAAACAAGCGCAAAAAGCTGATGAGGAAATTTCACAGGGAATATACCGGGGCCCTTTACATGGTATTCCTTACGGAGCAAAAGATTTATTTGCCGTGGAGGGCTACAAAACAACATGGGGCGCAGCACCGTATAAAAATCAACACATAGAGAGTACAGCTACTGTAGTAAAGAAATTGGAAGATGCAGGAGCTGTTTTGGTAGCTAAATTAACGATGGGTGCTTTGGCTATGGGCGATGTTTGGTTTGGTGGAGTAACCAAAAATCCCTGGGACATGAATCAGGGTTCCAGCGGGTCTTCTGCAGGTTCAGCGTCAGCAACTGCTGCCGGATTGGTTGGATTTGCCCTTGGTACCGAAACGTGGGGCTCTATCGTTTCTCCAGCCACCCGTTGCGGAGTTACAGGTTTACGGCCAACTTTCGGCCGTGTAAGCCGTTCTGGCGCAATGGCCTTGAGTTGGACCATGGATAAAGTAGGACCCATCTGCCGGAATGCATACGATTGTGCACTGGTTTTTGATGTTATTCGGGGAGCAGATGAAAAAGACCCGTCAACAACCAGTTATCCATTTAATTATCAAAACGATAAAATTACAGATTATAAAGTGGGCTATTTAAAGTCATATTTTAAAGAAGAATACCGGGGACAAAAGAATGATAGTCTGACCCTTGATGTTTTAAAAGAGCTGGGTGTGACCCTCCACGAAGTTGAGCTTCCAAATGATTTGCCCGTTAATTCATTAGCCATCATTTTAGAAGCAGAAGCAGCGACAGCTTTTGATGATCTTACACGAAGTAACAGTGATGATGAATTAACCGCACAACATCAATATGCCTGGCCCAACATTTTCAGATCTGCACGCTTTATTCCTGCCGTAGAATATATTCAGGCCAGCCGATTAAGAGACCGGTTAATTGAAGAGTTTCACCAGGTTATGAAAGAGTATGATGTGATTGTAACCCCCAGTTATGGTGGAGACCAGCTGCTTATGACCAACCTGACAGGCAACCCCTGTATTGTCGTTCCTAATGGTTTCGACGATGAGCAGCATCCTACAAGTATCAGCTTTATAGGAAATTTATATGATGAAGCGGCATTGCTTAATTTTGCCAAACATTACCAGGAGGCAACCGAATTTCATCAGCAGAAACCGGAATTTTTTAGTTCAAAAAAATAAGAAAACAAATCCTGCGAAAGTTTTACTTCTCGCAGGATTTTTGTTTTTTCCTCCAGGTTTATTTTAAAAATCTTCAAATGGAATAAATTCAAAAGGTGTATCAACCATCTCACTGTACTCTTTTCCAGCATCCAGCATATCATCGTCCAACTCAAGATAGTGCCATAAAATTTTTACTTTATGCCCTTTTTGGAATATGGAATTCAATAAATGTATAATCTCTAATAAAATAGTCGAAGTGGCTGAATTATAGTAGTCAAGCCGTATTTCAAAGTTTGTTTTTTTATTTGGTTTTTTTGCATACTCCTCCAGCCAAAGCATAATCGGTTCATAAAATTTTTTAGCTTCCTCGGGAAATGATTTGCCGAAAATCATAAATTTATTACTTTGAGGGTCTAAATTTATTCCCGGGCGCTCTTCAGAGGCTCCAATAATTAGTGGTTCCATAATTGTTTATTTGCTTTTTAGAAGAATAATTTTCTTTTTTCAAACGAAATAAAAATACACAAATTTTTATTGAATATAAGTTCTCCGGGTTGATTTTACTTGAATTTTTTATTAATCCAGGAAACTAACCTAAAAAATTAGATCATGAAAAATAAAGATTTTATAATACTTGCTGTAATAAATTAAAAGTATCGGTGTCCAATAAGCAGAAATTCGAAAGAAAGAAATGTTACACATAAAAAAATTAAAAAGATGAAAACAAAAAAAATGAACAAACTCACAGTTTTAGCACTAGCCATTTTAATGCTTGCTGGAACACAAGGATTCGCACAACGAGGAAGAAATTTTAAGAGTAATGTTAACAGGCCATACCGCAACGACGGAACCTCTTGGAGAATACCCGACCTAACCGCTGACCAGGAAACACAAATTGAAGCCTTAAGGGTTGATCATTGGAAAGAGATGAACAATTACCGGAATCAGATGAATGAATTTAGAGCTCGAAAAAGAACGCTTAATACAATCGATAAAGCAGATCTTAAGGAGATTAATTCGGTAATTGATCGAATGACCGAAGTCCATAATAAAATGATGAAAGCTTCTGCAAAACACAGACAAGATGTACGTAAACAATTAACCGATGAGCAAAAGGTTTATTTTGACTCCAGACCGGCCCGTGGAAAAGGGTATAACCGTGGTGCCAACAGAATAGGCGGAGGTTATGGAAATTACCGAGATGCCGGAAGAGGATATGGCGATGGGTATGGATATAGATATATAGATGAAGAGTAAAGCTGGGTAAATTCAGCTTTTACAGATGGTTGTTTGAATGAAAATCCGATGCTTTTTACCTGCATCGGATTTTTTACAATGTTTATTATTATCAATAGATCTTGTGTTGGGTTTGATAAAAAATGCCTTTTATTATTAAATGCTGTAAATAATATTATTTGAATTTTTCAATAGTGGAAATAAATCCTACAATATATTCCAGCGCTTTTTCTTTTTCTTCAACAAAACCCATGTGTCCTGAATTTTCTAATACGCATAAACGCGAGTTTTTAGGGAGCTTAATATTGGCGATAACTGAGTTAAAAGAGATATAGTTATCATGTTTACCGGCAATTAAAAGAAAAGGTGTTTCTGTTTGGGCCAACTCATCTGAAAAATCAGGACGATTCATCATGGCATATAAGCTGGCAATTATTCCTTTGGCAGGAGTATGTATGGCAATTGACTTTAATCTATCCACTTCATTTTTCAAATCTACAAGTTTTTTTTGAGCAAAGGCATTGGGAATATTTACTTTAGCCAGAATATCTTTTTTACCGTTTTTAACCAGGTCGATTTCCCGTATTCTGTTCTTTCTCGTTTCTTCAGTATCGGCAAATGGATGTGAGTGGAAAAGAGAAAAACCGGAAAGCAACTCTGGATAAAGATGATGAACCATTAGCGTAACATAACCTCCCATGGAGTGTCCTATCATTAAACATTGGTTTATTTTCAACAATTTTAAAGCATCATAGACACAGTCAGCCAACATTTCTATATTGTGTTTTTTTGCAAGAGCTTCACTTTTTCCGTGTCCCGGAATATCAAAAGCAATGATTCTGAATTTGTGGGATAGTTGATTAGCAAATTTTTCCCAAATGGCTAAAGATTCCAGGTATCCGTGAAGTAGAACAATAGGATCACCTTGGCCTATATCAATATAATGTATTTTTTTGTTGTGTATCGTTAAAAAATTACTCATCAAATTTCAACCCATTTTTTTGCTTCTTGGAGATTGTTGAATATCTGAATTTCCCAATCGGTTTTAATCATGTATTTATTATACTCTTTAATTTGTTCTTTGATGTAATTGTCAGAGGTTATGAAAGCAACTTTTATCTTTTTATTAAAAAGTGTTTGAGAGTTGTTCATTGAGCCTATAATACCCATATCATATGAGGTAGCTTTAAAATCTTCTACATCCGAAAAATCAATGACCTGGTAGTCTAATGAGTCAAAATCAGCATTGCTTAACAAATAATTGTTTGCATCAATAAGGGTTTGTGATTGTACAATTCCTCTAAAGGTAATGAAAACCCCGTTTTTTTTCCACTGTATCGTAAAAGTCATATTTTTTGATTGAGAGATAAAAAAATTAATGTTTCTAAAGATGTTAATGTATTATGCTGGACTTAACCGTTATTTTTTAGCCATTATTTTTTCAACTTCGTCTATTTCTTTGGGAATTTGTTCCATAAGGTTTACAGGTTTATGGGCAACAATTATATCATCCTCAATACGAATACCTATATTTTCTTCTGGGATATAAATTCCCGGTTCACAGGTTAATACCATACCTTCTTCTAAAGTAACGGTTCTTTCGCCAACGTCATGTACATCCAGCCCAATAAAATGAGAGGTTCCGTGCGGATAATATTTTTTTACCAGAGGATTGTTAGGATCTTGATTTTCGGCATCCTTTTTAGTATATAATCCTAATCGGATATGTTCTTCCTGTAAAAGATTTTCAACCCTTTCATTTATCCGGTTAATTGTTGTTCCGGGAGTAAGCCATCCAATAGCTTTTTTCATAACCCGTAGAACGGCTTCGTAGCATTCTTTTTGTCGGGGTGTAAATTTTCCGTTTACCGGTATTGTTCTTGAACAATCAGCAGCATAGTTGGCATATTCCGCTCCAAAATCCATCAATAACAAATCACCGTCTTTACATTCGCTGTTGTTTTCGGTATAGTGTAATACGCAAGCATTTTTTCCCGATGCCACAATAGGAGGATAAGCATGGCCGTTCGCCCTGTTCCACAAAAATTCGTGAGTAAGCTCTGCCTCAACCTGGTATTCGGTTACCTCTGGTTTTACGAAATGCATAATTCTGTGAAACGCTTTTTCGGTAATATCACAAGCGTTTTGCATTAACTTGATCTCTTCAGGCTCTTTTATTAGCCTGAGTTTTTTTAATAAAGGAGCTAACCGAAGAAAATCATGAGCTGGGAATTCGTTTTCAAGGGTTGTAATAAATCGTTCATCAGCAGACTTTACCTCGGGTTTAAACTTTGGATTTTCTGATAAATTAATATAGATATTGTCCGCTTTTAAGGCTAATTCGCGAAAAACAGAATCAAAGGATGAAATTAATTTAACCGTTTCAATGCCAGAGGCTATTTGGGCTTCTTCGATGGTATATTTATGCCCTTCCCATGTGGCAATTTTTTCATTACTTTCAATAATAAACAGGATTTCCCGAAGGCTTTTATCCGGATGATTGGGGCATAAGGTAAGGATCGTTTTTTCCTGATCAATGCCTGTCAGGTAAAACAGATCGGAATTTTGCCGAAAAGGAAAATATTGATCTCCATTTCGGGGCATCTCATCATTTGAGTGGATTAAGGCTATAGAATTGGGCTGTAATAGTTTAATTAGTTTTTTCCTGTTCTTCACGAACAATGTGTTGTCCAACGGCATATATTTCATAACTTAGAATAAATTTAAATTATAGTGAATGTATAATTAAACGTTGAGTTTACATATTTAAAAAACTATATTTGTTTATATACTGGTCTGTCTAGTTTTTTTCGCAAGATAATTAATGTTCTACTAAAATTAAATTTTATGAGCAGATTTTTCACTTCATCGATTGGGCAAAAGTTTTTTATGAGTATTACGGGAATTTTTCTCATGCTGTTTTTAATTGTCCATTTATCTATTAATTCATTGTTGCTCGTTGGCAATGGAGAATTATTCAATATTGCTGCTAATTTTATGGGCAGCAATTTTGTCATGAAAATTATTGAACCCATTCTGGCTATTGGCCTTATTTTGCATATTATCTATGCAGCGTATATAACCCTTAAAAATCAAAAAGCCAGACCCCAGAGTTATAAAGTAATCAACCGTTCCAAAGCCGATTGGGCGGCTAAAAACATGTTTATTCTTGGTGGATTGATACTCATCTTTTTGGTGATTCACCTGGCTAATTTTTTCTGGCAGGTTAAATTTGGTACTGTGGATCCGATCTCATACAACGGAGGAGAAGAGATGCATGATATATACAGCCTGGTATCGGGACTTTTTATTCACTGGTGGTGGTATGATGTGATCTATATCCTGGGTGCTGTTTTTCTATTTCTGCATCTTACCCATGGATTTTGGTCTGCTTTTCAAACGTTAGGATGGGATAATGACAAATGGATAAAACGGTTAAAAGTTATTGCTTATGTCTATGCCATTATTATTACCGGTGGTTTTGCTACCATCCCTGTTTATTTTTTAATCAAATATGTTGTATAAAAGGAATAGTAAAAAAGTAACACATATACTATATGAGTAAATTAGACGCAAAAATACCAGAGGGGCCATTAGCCGAAAAATGGAACCAATATAAAGCGACCATGAAACTGGTAAGTCCAAACAACAAGAAAAAATTAGATATTATTGTTGTTGGAACCGGTATTGCCGGAGCTCCTGCCGCTGCTACGTTAGCAGAGTTAGGGTACAATGTAAAATCTTTTTGTTATCAGGATACCCCTCGCAGGGCTCACTCTGTAGCTGCTCAGGGAGGAATTAATGCCGCCAAAAACTATAAAAACGATGGCGATAGTGTTTATCGTTTATTTTATGATATGATCAAAGGTGGCGACTATCGTGCCCGTGAAGCCAATGTATACCGTGCTGCCGAAGTGAGTAGTGCAATTATTGATCAGCTAACCGCTCAGGGTGTTCCTTTTGCACGGGAATATGGTGGCACTTTAGCCAACCGTACATTCGGAGGCGTACAGGTTTCGCGTACCTTTTATGCACAAGGACAAACCGGACAACAAGTGTTGTTAGGAGGCTATTCTGCTTTAAAACGGCAGGTGGCGAAAGGAAAAGTAAAAATGTTTAGCCGTCGACAGATGCTTGATATTGTTGTTGTTGACGGTAGAGCTCGTGGAATTATTACCCGGAATTTAGTTACCGGTGAAATTGAAAGGCATGTAGCTCATGCTGTTGTATTGGCTACTGGTGGATACGGAACTATTTACTATTTGTCTACATTAGCCGTTAATTCAAACGGGTCTGCAGCATGGCAGGCTTACAAAAAAGGAGCTTTTTTTGGGAACCCCAGTTTTGTTCAGATTCATCCTACGAGTATCCCTGTTTTAAACGAATATCAATCCAAGCTAACGCTCATGTCGGAATCGTTACGTAATGATGGACGTATCTGGGTGCCCAAAGCAAAAGGTGATAAGCGTAAACCCAATGATATCTCTGATGAAGAGCGAGACTACTACCTTGAACGCCGATATCCTGCTTTTGGAAATTTAGTACCTCGTGATGTTGCTGCCCGTGCAGCTAAGGAAAGATGCGACAGTGGTTATGGAGTTGGTAAAACCGGACTGGCTGTTTATCTCGATTTTAGAGATGCCGTGCAAAAACAAGGGAAAAAGGCCATTAAGGGAAAGTATGGCAATCTGTTCGAACTGTATGAAAAAATAACAGGAGAAAGCCCCTATGAAACACCCATGATGATTTATCCTGCAGGCCATTATACAATGGGTGGTTTGTGGGTTGATTATAATTTAATGACCACTATCCCAGGATTATTTGCCATTGGAGAAGCCAATTTTTCGGATCATGGAGCCAACCGGCTCGGTGCAAGCTCTCTTATGCAGGGTGCCGGTGATGGATATTTTATCCTTCCCAATACTATATCAAACTACCTTGCTGATGAAATAAGAACCAAGTTGCCTTCAACGGATGCTCACGAATTTGTTGATGCAGAAAATGAAGCTGTAGAAAGGTTAAATAAATTTCTGAACATAAATGGAAAACAGACGATAAAATCATTTCATAAGCGATTGGGAAAAATTATGTGGGATTATTGTGGCATGAAACGAAATGAGACAGAACTTAAAAAAGCGCTGGAAATGATCGATGATTTGCAAAAGGAGTTTTGGCGTGATGTAAAAATACCGGGAAAACTCGATGAGATCAATCAGGAGCTTGAAAAAGCTTCAAGAGTAGCGGACTTTTTTGAGCTGGCAAAACTTATGGTAAATGATGCATTAAATCGCAATGAGTCGTGTGGTGCTCATTTTAGAGAAGAAAGTCAAACCGAAGGGGGTGAAGCTCAACGTATAGATGATAAGTACTCTTATGTTGCTGCCTGGGAATATCAGGGTGACGATAAACCACCAAAACTACATAAAGAAGTGTTAAAATTTGAAAATGTTGAAGTAAAAGTCAGAAGTTATAAATAAAAAATCAATAATATCGATTCTAAATAATTTAACGATATGAAAATAAAGTTAAGAGTCTGGCGTCAGGAAAATCCAAAAGCCAAAGGAAAATTTGTAAGATATGAATTAGATGGCGTTGATCCTGAAATGTCATTTCTGGAAATGTTAGATGCTTTAAACGAAAAGTTAATAAAAGAAGATAAAGACCCCGTTGCTTTTGAAAATGATTGCCGTGAAGGTATTTGCGGTTCATGTGGTCTTTATATCAATGGATATCCTCATGGCAAGGGGAATAAAATAGCTACTTGTCAGTTACACATGCGAGCATTTAAAGATGGTGATACCATTACGATCGAACCTTGGAGATCCAAAGGGTTCCCTGTATTAAAAGATTTGATTGTTGATCGCAATGCGTTTGATAAGATTATGTCTGCCGGTGGTTTTGTTTCTATTGATGCAGGACAGGCTCCGGATGCAAACTCCATTTGGGTGCCCAAAGAAAATGCCGATAAAGCTTTTGATGCTGCTGCCTGTATTGGTTGTGGTGCTTGTGTTGCTGCCTGTAAAAATTCATCGGCTATGCTGTTTGTTGCCGCTAAGGTTTCTCAGTTAGCATTGTTGCCTCAGGGCAAAGCAGAAGCTAAAAGGAGGGCTCTTAACATGGTGGCTAAAATGGATGAACTGGGTTTTGGAAGTTGTACCAATACCGGTGCTTGTGAAGCAGAATGTCCAAAAGGAATATCTATTGAAAATATTGCTCGTTTGAATCGGGAATATTTATCTGCCTCCTTTTCCGAGTCTGAGTAATTATACAGTAAAATATTATTAAAAAACCCTGGCAGAAATGCATTTACCAGGGTTTTTTAATTTTAAACTATAAATTTTATGATTTCATGGTTTCCTCAACTTCTTCAACGGTAATAGGGATGCGTTTTCCAAGCAATTGTGATCCATTTTCTGTTACCAGTAAGTCGTCTTCCAGTCGAATACCTCCAAAGTTGATGTATTCTTTTTTAATTTTATCAAAGTTTATGAAATCTGTGTTTATTTTTTCTGTTTCCCATTTATTGATAAGGTCCGGAATAAAATAAATTCCAGGTTCATTGGTAAGCACAAAACCTTCCTGAAGTTTACGTCCAAGTCGTAAACCACTTAATCCAAATTGGGTAGAACGTTTGATTTCATTATCATATCCAACATTATCTTCTCCCAGTCCTTCCATGTCGTGCACATCAAGGCCCATCATGTGTCCAAGGCCATGAGGCATAAATAAGGCGTGTGCTCCTTCACGAACGGCATCCTGTGGATTCCCTTTCATAATTCCAAGATTCGTTAATCCTTCTGCTATGATTCTAGCAGCTTCTAAATGGATGTCTCGATAAGGAATTCCCGGCTTAATTAGGGATGTAACATGATCTACAGCATTCAATACAATATTATAAATATCTTTTTGTTTTGATGAGAATTTTCCACCCACAGGGACAGTCCTTGTATTGTCGCTTGCATAATGCATAGTCGTTTCAGCTCCCGTGTCAGTAAGCATTAATCTTCCTTCTTGTAAAATATTACTATGGTTGTGATTGTGAAGTGTTTCACCATTTTGTGATAAAATGATGGGGAAAGATAACATTCCACCATGAGCTAAAGCAATTCCTTCGACAGTTCCAGCAATTTCTTGTTCGTAAACACCGGGTTTTGCCATTTTCATAGCTGTGGTATGCATTTTATAGCCTATGGCAGCAGCCTTAATTAACTCTTCTATTTCATATTTGTCTTTTATAGAACGTAAGTCTACTACTGCTTTTATTAATTCTATAGAAACAAAATTTTCGGCTTCGTTATGGCTGATTTCCAGTAAATTACTAAACTGGATGGTGGTATCTCCTCTGTAAAATGGAAGCACATGAATGTTTCTGTTTTGATTATTTGCGTTGCGTAAATAATTTCCCAACTGACTAAAAGGTTCTGTGTTTTCAACGCCAATTTCAGCGGCTAACTCTTTTATGGTGGGTTGTGGTCCCATCCAAATAATATCATCAATAGTGAAATCATCGCCAAACAAATATTCTTTTCCTGAATCCAAATCAATTAAACCTGCCAGGTTGGGCATATCTAATCCAAAAAAATAAAGAAATGAACTGTCTTGTCTGAAATGATATGCATTATCTAGATAATTCATCGCTGACTCTTTATTGCCTAAAAAAAGAACCAAGCCTCCTTTTAGTTTGTTTTTTAGGCGATTACGCCTTTCGATATAAACATCTTTTTTAAACATAATATATAAATTTATTTGATTAATTAAACGCTAATATTTGAACGAATTTATGCTAGTTTTTTCAAAAAACAAAGGACGCAAAAAAATCATACATTTAATAATAAGACCAATTTTTTTTGATAAAGTTTGATTTGAGCTAAAAAAATAAACGGAAATATTGTCATAGCCGTGAATTAATGAAACGTTTGCGGGTTATGAACAGTAACATTCACAATATCAAGGTATAGAAATAGAAAAATAAGATACGAATAGACTTGTATATTTTAATTTATTTGTTATATTCGCACTTTACCAACACTTTATTAACATTATTAAAAAAATAAAAACTATGCCTTACAGAAGACTCCCCAACACGGATAACTCAAGACAAAAGGCACTTAAAAATGCCTATAATAAAGGAAAAGAACTTACTCCGATGGATCTGGCTTTTAAGCAAAGCACCTTTCAGCGTGTCCAATCTTTTCTTCCAAAATGGGAAAAGGCTATGACAGAATATAAAAATACATATGATATACAAACAAAAAACAATAAAGAATATCTTAAGAAATTAAAGAAAGCAAAGCTCTATATCTCACACTTTATTCAGGTTTTAAATATGGCTATTTTACGTGTTGAGTTACAACCTGCTGTTAGAGATTTTTTTGGATTAAAAACTTTTGAATACAAATTACCTCCATTAAATACCGAAACAGATATTATTGAGTGGGGCCAAAAATTAATTGAAGGATCCACCGAGCGAAAATTGAAAGGACATACTCCTATAACAAATCCAACAATTGCTTTAGTGAAAGTTCATTACGATAATTATATGGAAGCTTATAAATTCCAGAAAACATTACAAAAAAATCATGGTAGAGCGTTGAGTCATCTTGCCGAATTAAGAAAAGAGGCTGATAATATAATTTTAAACGTTTGGAATGAAGTGGAAGATACATTTAAAAATTTACCCGATGATTTAAAGCGGGAAAAAGCCCAAAAGTATGGAGTTGTATATGTTTTTCGTAAAAATGAAATTGGCCGAATCAGTCTTTTCAGAAATGATGAGGCTAAAATAATTTAACTTGTCACCCTCCTTTTTTGGTAGTGTAGATAAAATGAGTAAAAAAATAACGAAAGAAATATTACACTTACAAACAGATATCCATAAGAACCTTCTGAGGCTCCTAGTGTATCAATATCTTCACTAACTTGATCAGCATAAAAATAATAAAAAACTACGGCCATAGCATTGTTAATAAAATGCGCTAAAATAGGAATCCAAATTGATCCACTGACATAAAATAGATAGCCAAATAAAATGCCAAGAATCATACGGGGAATAAATCCATAAAATTGGATATGCATGAAACTAAACAAGAACGCAGCAATAAAAATTCCCCAATGAATATTTTTTGTCCATTCGGCAAATAATCGCTGAATAACACCACGAAATATTAACTCTTCACCTATAGCAGGCAAAATACCAATCATAAAAATGTTAAACCATAAGCTACCCAAACTATCCATCTTTAAAAATGCTTCTGTTAAAGCTTGAGCACTCGATTCTTTTTGTCTCATCCAGTTTTCCAATTCGTTTAAAAAAGCGGGTAATTGCATTTTTGAATTGAGCATAGCAAAAAAATTGATGGCTGGTAAGGCACTTATCATAATAAAAATTACTAGAACAACAGCATAAAAACCAATAGGATTAAACTTTAAATAATGTAACGTTTTTTGATGAAAAAAATAACCGATAATAAAAGCTGGAATAATAAATAATCCAATAGCCTGAATGGTTTGCAGGTATTTTAAAAATTTAAGATTATTAGGGTCTGAATAATTTGTTATAACGGAAGGAAATTCGGCAAAGCTTAAATTAAACAAAGGAATACCAATAGCAATGCCAATAATAAATACGATTAAGAATGAAGCTAGAATAATAAAAAGAGAAAAAATAAATTTTGAAAAGGGGTGTATCGTTGCTAATGAATTTTTCATGGGTTATGCTTTTATGTAAATTTTAATAATTTTGCGTCTAATTTAAATATAATAATTCAAAAAATTGATAAAAATAGGAAACATAGCATTGGGTGAAAAACCTCTTTTTTTAGCTCCGATGGAAGATATAACCGATCCTTCATTCCGATATCTTTGTAAACATTTTGGAGCTGATATGGTTTATACCGAATTTGTTGCTTCAGAAGGGTTGATTCGTGATTGCAAAAAAAGCTATAAAAAACTACAATTATTTGATTTTGAAAGGCCCGCTGCCATTCAGCTATATGGTCACCAAATTGATTCGATGGTAGCGGCTGCAAAAATGGCCGAAGAAGCAAAACCTGATTTTATTGACTTAAATTTTGGATGCCCGGTAAAAAAAATAGCCACTCGTGGAGCAGGTGCGGGAATGTTGAGAAATATTCCCTTAATGCTCGAAATGACCGAAGCAATAATAAAATCAGTAAATATTCCTGTTACCGTAAAAACTCGCTTAGGTTGGGATGATGACAGTAAAATTATTGTACAACTTGCTGAACAATTGCAAGATAAAGGAATAGCAGCACTGGCTATCCATGGGCGCACTCGGATGCAAATGTATAAAGGCGAAGCCGACTGGACCCTGATTGGAGAAACCAAAAATAATCCACGAATGAAAATTCCGATCATTGGCAATGGCGATATAAAAGATGCTGAATCTGCAAAGGCAGTTTTTGATAAGTACGGTGTAGATGGTATAATGATTGGAAGAGCTACCGTTGGAAGACCCTGGATTTTTAAAGAAATAAAAGAATGCCTGGAAAAAGGAGAGGTAATGAAGCCTTTAACCATAAAGGAAAAAGTAGAAATTGCAAAGCTTCATTTAAAAAAATCGGTTGAATGGAAAGGGGAGCCCAGAGGTATATTTGAAATTCGGCGCCATCTGTCGAATTACTTTAAAGGATTGCCACATTTTAGGGAAACCCGAATGAAACTGGTAACCTCCCTCGATGTTTACGAACTGTTCGACACGCTTGATCATGTAGCCGAAAACTATGGTCACCTCGACGAATCGCAGCAGGAAGATGATTCCTCTTTTTTTCAGTACTAATTTCCCAGTATCTTTATTTAAATTAAGTTTTATATTCTTAAACCTATTGTAAAGCATATGATTTTATGTTAAAAGTCATGATTTTTAATATGGAATGCACTAATTTTGTACAAAATTTAACAATTAACAATTTGTTATGACAGACAAAATGAAACAAACAAAATTGTTCGAAGAATTTCCCCCTGTTTCAACACAAGAGTGGGAAGATAAGATAAAAGCGGATTTAAAAGGCGCTGATTATGAAAAAAAGTTGGTCTGGAGAACCATTGAAGGTTTTAGCGTTCGGCCCTATTATCGTGCCGAACATCTTAAAAATTTGAAGCACCTTAAATATGTTCCCGGAGAATTTCCTTATGTTAGAGGAAATAAAGTTAAATCAAATGAGTGGTATATCCGACAAAACATTGATGCTACGAATGCCGGGAAAGCCAATAAAAAAGCATTGAACGTATTAATGCGTGGTGTCGACTCAATAGGTTTCGATTTAGCTCCAATAGAAGAGTTCTCAGCCTACGATTTTGAGAGTCTTTTAAAAGATATCTGTTTAAAAAGTATTGAACTTAACATTATGGGGGCACTTGCTGCTCATCCGTTTGTTGAGTTCTTAAAAAATAAAATTAAGACAGAGGATATTGATGCCAGTCAGATAAAAGGCTCTGTTTGCTTCGATCCTTTAGCTCATCTTTCGTTACGTGGAAATTTCTGTAAAACACAGGAAGAAGTGTTTGAAACTGCAAAAGAGCTGGTTGAGAAAACGAAAGATCTTCCAACCTTTCGTACAATAGGTGTTAACGGAGAGATGTTCAGTAACTCGGGAGCATCCATCGTTCAGGAATTAGGATTTGCTTTATCCATGGGGAATCAATACCTGAGTATTTTAACCGAGAAAGGACTGGATGTTGATACGATAGCACAAAACATAAAGTTTAATTTTGGTGTAAGCACCAACTACTTTATGGAAATAGCCAAATTCAGAGCTGCACGAATGCTTTGGGCAAAGATTGTTGAAGCATATGAACCCAAAAACAAAGAAGTAGCTAAAATGAATATTCATGCGGTTACTTCTAAGTGGAACCAAACCATTTACGATCCCTATATTAATATGCTTCGTGGTACTACTGAATCAATTTCGGCAGTACTTTCAGGAATTGACTCGCTTACGGTAACACCTTATGATGTACCGTTCGAAAAATCCACCGAATTTGCCGAAAGAATTGCCCGAAATACACAAATTATTTTAAAAGAAGAATCTTATTTTGATAAGGTGATTGACCCTGCAGGTGGATCGTATTATATCGAAAACCTAACTGCTTCAATTGCTGAACATGTATGGAGCCTGTTTAAAGAAATTGAGGATAAAGGTGGATATATTGAGGCATTTAAAACCGGAATTATTCAGGAAAAAGTAAACGAAACGGCTAATAAGCGAAATCATAATATCGCATCCCGCAAAGAAGTTATTTTGGGTATTAATCAATATCCCAATGCTTCAGAAAAAATGGATGCCAAATATGATGCAGGTACGATTATTACTCAGGTTAATAAAAGAGATGATGCAATTACAGAACCTTTAAAACCCTATCGCGGAGCCGAAGAAATTGAGTTACTCCGTTTAAAAACCGACCAGTCAGCCAAAACGCCAAAAGTATTTTTATTAACTATCGGAAATCCCGCGATGAGAAAAGCAAGAGCTGGTTTTGTTTCAGGATTTTTTGCCTGCGCAGGATTCGACATTATCGACAATCTTGGTTTTGATTCGGTTGATGAAGGGGTAAAAGCTGCAATAGACCAAAAGTCGGATATTGTTGTGGTTTGTAGCTCCGATGATGAATATCCCGAAGTAGCACCTGCAGTTTATGAAAAAATTGGGGGCAAAGCCATTACGGTAGTTGCCGGTTATCCTGCATGTGTGGATGATTTAAAAGCTAAAGGAATAAAACATTTTATTCATATAAAATCAAACCTGCTTGAAACATTAAAAGGTTTTCAAAAAGAATTAGGAATCGAATAAATAGATATGAGCCTGTTTGATGCAGGAAGCATGATTACTAATAATCAAAATACGAACAAGATGAAACCAAATTTTAACCATATAGATTTAAATCTTCCCCAACCGGAACATGGTTCGGTAAAAGATTGGGAAAAACAAAACAATATTAAACCCGAATGGACAACACCGGAAAAAATTGAGGTGAAAAATGTTTATTCGGAAGATGACCTGGAAAACATGGAGCATCTCGATTATGCTGCAGGATTAGCACCTTATTTGAGAGGGCCTTATTCTGCCATGTATGCCATGCGTCCATGGACTGTCCGTCAGTATGCAGGATTCTCTACGGCCGAAGAATCCAATGCTTTTTACAGAAGAAATTTAGCCGCAGGGCAAAAAGGATTATCCATTGCCTTCGACCTGGCAACACACCGCGGATACGACTCTGACCACGAAAGAGTTGTTGGCGATGTGGGAAAAGCCGGTGTGGCTGTGGATTCTATCCTGGATATGAAAATTCTTTTCGACCAGATTCCGCTGGATAAAATGTCGGTATCCATGACCATGAACGGTGCAGTGTTACCTATTATGGCATTTTATATTGTGGCCGGTTTAGAGCAGGGAGTACCGTTGGAAAAATTAAGCGGGACTATTCAGAATGATATTCTGAAAGAATTCATGGTGCGTAATACATACATTTACCCGCCTGAATTTTCTATGAAAATTATTGCTGATATTTTCGAGTACACCTCGAAAAATATGCCTAAGTTTAACTCCATTAGTATTTCCGGTTACCATATGCAGGAAGCCGGAGCTACAGCTGATATTGAATTAGCTTATACGCTGGCTGATGGATTAGAATATCTACGTACCGGAGTAAATGCAGGTATGGATATCGATTCATTTGCTCCTCGATTATCATTCTTTTGGGCCGTTGGAATGAACCATTTTATGGAGATTGCCAAAATGCGTGCAGCACGAATGTTGTGGGCAAAACTGGTAAAACAGTTTAATCCAAAAAATCCAAAATCGATGGCGTTGCGTACACACTCGCAAACTTCAGGATGGAGTTTAACAGAGCAGGACCCGTTTAATAATGTTGCCCGTACGTGTATTGAAGCAATGGGAGCTTCGTTAGGGCATACTCAGTCACTACATACTAATGCATTAGACGAGGCCATTGCCTTGCCAACGGAATTTTCAGCACGTATTGCCCGAAATACACAAATCTACATTCAGGAAGAAACACAAATATGCAGAGCTGTTGACCCATGGGCAGGTTCTTATTATGTAGAAAAGCTTACCCATGAAATTGCTCATAAAGCATGGGAGCATATTCAGGAAATTGAAAAGCTGGGAGGAATGGCAAAAGCTATTGAAACGGGTATTCCTAAAATGCGTATCGAAGAAGCTGCTGCAAGAAAACAGGCAAGAATTGACTCTGGTAAGGATATCATTGTTGGTATAAATAAATACCGACTGGAAAAAGAAGATCCTATTGAAACACTGGATGTTGATAATACAGCAGTGCGCGAAGCACAGCTTAAGCGATTAGCAAAATTAAAAGCTGAAAGGAACGAAGCAGAAACTCAGGCTGCATTGAAAAAAATAGAAGAATGTGCAGCTACCGGCAAAGGTAATTTATTGGAATTGGCTGTTGATGCTGCTAAAAAGCGTGCGTCATTAGGCGAAATCTCTGATGCCTGCGAAAAAACAGCCGGAAGGTATAAAGCGGTTATACGATCAATATCAGGAGTATATATGTCAGAATCAAAAGATGATGCAAATTATCAAAAAGCAAAAGAGCTGGTGCAGAAATTTGCAGAAAAAGAAGGACGCCAGCCACGAATTATGATTGCTAAAATGGGACAGGACGGTCACGACCGTGGAGCAAAAGTGGTTTCTACCGGATATGCCGACCTTGGTTTTGACGTGGATATCGGTCCATTGTTCCAAACACCGGCCGAAGCAGCCAAACAAGCGGTTGAAAATGATGTCCACATTTTAGGTGTTTCGTCATTAGCTGCCGGACATAAAACATTAGTTCCACAAGTTATTGAAGAGTTGAAAAAATTGGGTCGAGAAGATATCATGATTATTGTGGGCGGTGTTATTCCTACACAGGATTATAAGTTTCTTTATGATACTGGTGTTGCCGGTGTTTTTGGCCCGGGTACTTCAATTCCTGTTGCAGCCATAAAAATGCTGGAAATAATGTTGGAAGATGAATAAATTAATTATATTTATTGTATATCTGAAGACTGGGTTATTCAATCCGGTCTTTTTTGGTATATTAGTCTTATTGTTAATTTAAAAAAAATGTATGCAGAAAATTTTATTTTTTATACTAATGTATGGAATCTCAATACCTCAAAGTAATAGCCAGGTAAAACAAAAATCCTTTAAAATGGATGATAAATCAAGAATTAAATATTCCATCTATTTACCACAAAAACACAAAAAAGCTGATTCATTAACCTTGGTTATAGCCTTGCATTGGGGTTGGGGAAAAGAGAAACTGCCAGATAATTTTTCAGAAAAATTTATGGATAGTTTTGCCTTACCCGTTTTTGAAAACAATAAAACAATTATAATTGCGCCCAATTGCCCAGAGAAATCATGGATTGAAAATAAAAGTGTATCTACTGTTCTGGCATTAAGAAAATATTGTATTGAGAAATACAATATTGATACCAGTAGCATTGTAATCACAGGCTTTAGCCTGGGAGGTATAGGTACCTGGTACCTTGCAACCCATTATTCCAATCTTTTTAATTACGCAATCCCTGTCGCAGGATATCCGGAAAAAGGCTGGTTAGATCAAACGGGACAAATACGGATATTGGCTGTTAACAGCATAGATGATGAAATAATTCCTTTTGAAAAAATAAATACAGCCGTAGAATACCTAAAAAGCAAAAATACAGATATCAGTATGAAAAAATTACATGGAATCGGACATTATACTATTGATTTTTTTATTAAACCAGTAAGAACTATTTTTTTGAATAACAAACTATAAATTTTTCAAAATAAGCTGATTTTTCTTTAACTTTAAAAGGATAAAATAAATTATCCTAATTATGAAAAAATTGTCTGTTATTGTTTTGTTTCTTTTGATATCCTGCCATTACTCCTTTGCACAAAATATTAGAAATATGCATTGGGATAAAGATTTCTACATCCATATTACCCTGGCTAATGATTCAAATTATATTATGAATATTGAAGAGCTTCATCACACCAGTATGAATGGACAACAGTCCGAATCATTTACCTACTTGCCAACCCGATTGGATGATGAATTTGTTCAACGTCTTAAAGGAAAACAAATAGATTCTGCCCGTTTAATTAAAGAAAATACAGGTTCGGATAAAACTCTTTGGAGTGCATTACATCAATCATTAGGAGGTGGATGGGTTCATTTTGTAAATTGCCTCTTATATTCTATCGAAACAGGATATCTTGATGTTAAGGCTCCACTTATGAAAAGGCCTGAGAGCAAATGGAAACCTAAACCTATGACGGAATCCTATAAAAGAACCAGAAAGTGGGAGCATTATGTACCTGTAAATCAAAAGTATGCAATTAGAGAATATAAAAAGAAAAAATCAAACAATAATTTAGGTAATTTAAGAGATATTCCTGAAGATTTTATCCAGCTTTTTTTAAATACTAAAAATTCTGATTATGATGCCATGAGTAAAAATCCTTTAAAAAAGGACAAGGCAAAAATTGATTTAATCAAGATATTACTTGGAGCAAATTATCTGGGCGAAGCCCAAATTAAATATATTAAAAGTATGGTGCTTAAATCCATGGCACAATATGCCGAAAACAAGCTACCCTCGGTTATTATTTTTGACAATTTTAATGCGGCCGTTGCAATGTCGTTAAATGAAAAAGGATATCAGGTAGAAAAGGTCGTTTTCGCTGACGAAAAATACATTTCCATGGAAATGCAGCTGGATAGAACAGAAAAAATCAAGACGATTGTTAATCAAATTAATGAAGTAAATAAGGAGGTTTTTCAGCAAAAGCTAAAAAGCTATTATAATTAATTTAGAATTAGCCTAAGCATTCTTAGAAGTAAAAACGGAGGCTATTTATTTTTTCCTGTTAAAAGGTATTTGGTAGTAAATATAGTAGTTTACGCCTAAATTAATAGCGTTGATTCCATTTCCATATCCGGGAATATTGTAGGGTTCAAATCCAGGATCTCCTCCTGAAAGTTTCAATTTTATGGATGCACTCCATCCCAAATAAATGTTTTCAAAAATTTCAGTTTTTAATCCAAATGAGCCTTCTAACCAATAAGCACTTACATTTTCCGAAGGAATATTAATGGGAATATTTCCCCAATGACTATCAGCAATTATTACATTATTTGCATCCTGGCTAAAAGATGATCTACCTATTCGCACACCCACACCTAAAAAATCTGTAGGATATTTTTTGAGCATGTTGTAATCAAAACCTAGTTTAATAAAATAGCCCTCTGAGCTATAATTATAGTTTTCTTTTTCGAGATTTGTATTTGAATAACCACCTTCGGCAACAGCAAAATATTTATTGCCAAAATTAAAATCAACAGAGCCCTCCAGGGAAAAACGTTCTGGCTTAAAAACAAAATCGGTAAATCGCCCAATATTGATTCCTGCTTTAATACCATAAAAATGCAAAGGTTCTTTTTTTTCTTCTTGATTTTGCTGCGTTTGTTCCTGAGCCAAACCTGCGAAAGATAAGAAAAGAAAACAGGTACTAAAAATATATTTTAAGCAAGCCTTGTTCATCGGTTGTAATGATGTTTTTTTCTAATTTTAACGAATCAATATAGTTTTGAGTATAGGTAATATTGTTGATTGTATAGTGAGTTACAAATCCACATTCGGCAGATAATAATACAAACTTTCGTTGATAAAAGAAGGTGATAGTATCATTGCCTGGAACCGGAATAGAGGAGAAAATAAAAGTAGTAGTATCGTTTGCGGGCGATAGCATAAGCCATAAATTGTTATTTTCACCTTCGGTTTGGTAATGAATGCTATCTGTCCATTCAGTCGAAACAACGGAGAGACTGTCTATAAATCCTTCTATTAATGAAGTGTCGGTTACACTCATCTCAACTTTTAGAAGGGTTTCGGTATCTAAATGACATTCATCGTCGGTACAAGCAAATAATACCGTTAGTAATAAAGTAAGTAAGATGAAAATTTTTCCCTTCATATTTTATTCTTTGAATTTTTTGAGTTCCATTTTTTCACCATCAAAAACGGCATACGTAAAGTTTGTAATCCAATCGCCTAAATTAATATACCTGGTTTTCTCGTTTAATTGCAGGTCCATAGGCAAATGACGGTGCCCATAAACTATATAGTCAAAATCTTCTGATTTTAGAAGTTTTTTTGAATATAAAATCAACCACTCTTTATCTTCTCCTTCAAAAGGTCTTGTTTCTCTGGAATACCTGCTATGGGTTGACCATGTATTGGCAATCCATATTCCGATATTGGGATGAAAACGGGCAAAAAGCCATTGGGAAAACCGGCTGGCAAAAATCTTTTTTAAAAGTTTATATGATTTGTCACCCGGGCCTAACCCATCGCCATGAGCAAGGAAAAATTTTTTCCCCGAATATTCCTTAACAATCGGTTCTTTATGTAATATGATACCCGTTTCTTTGGGTAGATAATCAAAAATCCACATATCATGGTTCCCGGTAAAAAAATGAACAGGGATTCCAAAGTCGGTGATTTCGCAAAGTTTACCTAAAAAACGTGTAAATCCTCTTGGTATAGCTCTTTTATACTCGAACCAGAAATCAAAAATATCGCCCAGTAGAATAATTTCTTTGGCATCGTCTTTTATCGTATCAAGCCAACGAACAAATCGTTTCTCGCGTACCAGGCTTTCTTTATAATTAGGAAGCCCAAGATGCACATCTGATGCGAAATATATTTTGTTTTTCTGAGTCAAAATCAATTTATTATTTTAATGCATATGCAAAGGTTTCATTTAATTCTTTTTTCGAAGGATTTATCATAACAATTTCTCCTTCGGGGTTGATCAGGTAATTTGTAGGGATCTTTTGAACATTATATATTCGTGCATAATAGGATGATCTTCCATTGATATCAATTACATTTATCCAGGGTAACTGGTCAAAGTCTATTGATTTTATCCAGTTTTCTTTCTTCGTATCCAAAGAAACCTGGTAAATTTCAAATCCTTTAGGATGGTATTTTTTGTATAGGTTTATTAGCTCCAGGTTTTTGTTAACGCTTTCCTGGCTCCAAGAAGCCCAAAAACTTAATAAGATGTATTTAGCATGTAAGGCATTTAAGCTAATAGTATCGCCATCTTGATTTGGGAGCGCTATTTCAGGCATTCTGTTTATTGGTTTTGTTTGGGTAAGCTCTTTCAGTTTAGCATTTGTTTTTGCCTGTTCATATCTTTTCATCAGGTTCGTTTTATCGGCAATTAATGCTTTAACATGTTGCGATTCGGGATATTTTTTTTCTAAAGCCTCCGATACAAGCTTAATAAATTGTAAATCCCTGTTTTTATAAAGCACGTAATTTTCGTCATCAACTTTTTGATATAAAGCCATGATGCTGGCCAGGCTGTTCATGTTTTCCAGAATAAATGCAATAGATGAATCTCGCTGACGGTCGACAATGTTTACATATTGCTGGTTTAGCTCTTCTATTCGTTGGTTATATTCACGAGTATCCGGAATTTTTTCTGCAATTTTATTTAACGAATCGAGCTTCTGCTTCGTCTTTTTTAATCGGGATTCTAATTCCTGCACCAACAAAGAGCCTTTAGAACCACTTATTTTTGCAAGGCTTAAATTGTTGGTGTCAGCTTCAATTTTTACTTTTTCCCCCGGTTCAAGCAACAAGGTTAAAAAATTATGATCCGACAGAGCAATATGATAAAATTTGGGATATGCTGTTTTTGTTGTGAATTTAAAGGCTCCATTTTTACCCAATTTCTTTTTATCCAACTCATTAGTAGTTCCCGAAACAGTAAGTTCTTTAAAATAAACTTCCTTATCTTCTCCGTTCTCTATTGTTCCTTTAATTTCAATTTTTTCCGAAGAGTTGCATGCTCCTAATAGGAGAAATCCGGCTAAATAAAAAATAATGCGTTTCATTCGAATATTTTTTGTTTTATTTTTTTGTTTATTCATACCCTAAAAAAATATTTAGGATATTTTTTTTTAAAAGGCACTAAGTTAATCAAATATTTTCGAAAGTTCAGCTTCCAACTGTTCGCCTCTTAAGTTTTTAGCTATAATGTTACCCTGTTTGTTTAATAAAAAATTGGCAGGGATACTTTGTACCTGGTAAAGTTTTGCCGGAGCAGAGTTCCAGTATTTTAAATCACTCACATGGATCCAATTTAGCTGGTCTTTTTCTATTGCCTCTTCCCAGGCTGATTTTTTCTTATCGAGTGACACCTGAAATATTTCAAATCTCTGAGAATGATATTTTTTATAAACGTTAACCAGATGTGGATTTTCTACCCTACAAGGACGGCACCATGATGCCCAAAAATCTAACAATACATACTGCCCTTTAAGGGATGACAGGCTGGTTGTATCTCCCTCAGGATTGGGTAATTCAATTTCCGGAGCCTGAGCTCCAATGCCTATTCTGTTAATAGCCATTTCTTTGGCTTTTATTTGCCTTTGTGCTTCTTGTACCTGTGTACTTAGTATTCTTACAGGTTCAGAAGTTGGATATTTTGATTGTAGTACCGAATCAATTAATTCAAAATATTGCAGATCTTCTGTCGGGTCTAAAACATACCGGCGTGGGGCAACTTGCTGATAAAGGGCCATTAATCCTGCTAAAGAACCCGAATTTTCTTTTATAAAATTTATCGTACGATATTTATGTTTTGCAATAATTGTGTCGGAAAATTGGATTAATGAATCTTTAACCTCCTGAGTTAACTTTTTACTTCCAATGATCGACTGATAATAAAGCCCTATGGAATCAATTTGTGAGATGGTATGGTCTAAATGTCTCCTTAACTCAAGGATTTTTTTTGAGTCTTCAGAACCATCAATTTTAGCTGTTGATATTAAATTATCTATATTGGCATGGATGGTGATTTGCTCTTTGGGATTTACAATTAAGGATAAATAATTATTGGGAGATGTACGTATCGCATAATATTTAGGTATTTCGGTATTCCCTTTAAAACGGAAATTTCCCTCATCGTTTAAAATGATTGAGTCGAGATAGTTTAATTGATCTTTCTGTAACTCTACAAAATATAATTTGGTTCCGTTGCCTTTTTTTATTTTTCCCGAAACGGTAAAATGTTCCGGCTCCGATTCGCACGATGTGATGAAAATCACTGCCAATAGTATAAAGAATAACTTTTTCATTCGAAAATAGTTTGGGTTAAACATTAAATTTATTTTTTATTTAATTCTTCTATTAATAATATTTTTGCTTTTTGTAGTTGAAAACGATTTTTTGTCCTTTTCATTATCTGTCCCATAAAAAATCCGGCAATTTTTGATTTTTCGTTTTTATATTTTTTTACTTCCTCCGGAAATTCGCCAACAATTTTTTTTATTACGGTCAATAGTTCTGTTTCATTATGGTTTAACAACCATTCGTTGGCTTTTGCCAGGTCAAAAGTAGTTTTATTTTCTGAAACGAGAAGCTTTGTCCATAGATTTTGATAGGCTTTTTCTCTTGGAATCTCATTTTGGGTAATCATGTTGAGTAAGGAAATGATATTGGATTTTAATTTTTTATTATAATGACATTTCTCAGCATCCTTCTTATCCATTGATTTAAAAGGACTTGATAATAAATGAATAAGTTCCTGTTTATTTATAATTTCGGGATAGACAGATTCGAAAAACAACGAGAGATCATGGTTTAGGCTTAATAAATAAGTAACATCTTCTTCTAGTTGATATTGTTTTATGAATCGTTGGAACCTGTCGGATGGAATTTCGGAGATTCCTGTTTTTAACGTTTTAATTTTTGCACGAGTAATAGCTATGGGTAAAATATCAGGCTCGGTAATATAACCATAATCTGCAACAGATTCCTTTTTCCTGCTGAATTTAGTTTTGTTTTGTTGTTCATCAAAGCTTAAGGTAAACCCTTGTTTAAATGTGTTATTTACAAACTCTTTTTTTTGTCTTGCAATTTCGTATTTCAGCGCATTTCTTAATGCTTTTGTTGAGTTTAAATTTTTTATTTCATTGTGTCCGTGATTTTCATTGGGCCTGTTTACAGAGATGTTTGCATCACAACGGATGGCCCCTATCTGCATCTTTCCGGTGCTGATTTTAAGTTCTTTCGTCAGAAATTTTAAATATTCTAAGAAGGCCACGGCTTCTTCCGGAGATTTTAATTCGGGATAAGTAATCACTTCGGCCAGCGGAATACCTGCCCTATTATAATCAATCTGTAGTTGTTGATCTTGATAAATAAGTTTTGCCGAATCCTCTTCAAGGTGTATTTGTTTGATGTTTATTTTTTGGATTTGTTTTTTTTTGACCGATGTATCTAATTGCTCCTTGTAAACCAATAGGATTTGCTTTTTGCGTTATTTGATATCCTTTGGGTAAATCAGGATAAAAATAATTTTTATGGTCGAATGTAATTTGGTGGTTTATTTTACAATTGGCTGCCAGGGCAAGGATAATGGCTAAGTCTATGGTTTTTTGATTTACTGAAGGTAACACGCCGGGCAACCCTGTCGTTACCGGATTAATCGACTGGTTTGGTTTTTGCCCGAAGACAACTGGTTCGTCCGAAAACAGCTTTGTTGCTGTTTTTAGTTGTATATGTACCTCAAGCCCTATGCGAATGATAAAGTTCATTTATTTAAAAACTTCTAAACTTTATCGAAAGTAAAGAATTTTAGTGACTAAATAAATAAAATTTTTTTATTCCCACAGATTGAATATAAATAAAAATATCTTTTAAGTTAAAGTATTAGATATTAAATATTAAATCACTGTTGTCCGATAAAAATATTGAATCCATTCTGAAACCTTGATTATATTTATCATTTAACAATTTCCTATTTATGGGGCTTTGCCCCAGACCCCACATACTTTCTTGTCTTGAAATAAGAAAGTATGCAAAGAAATTCAAGGCTGCGCCCGCCTCACTCGAAAAACTACGCGATGTGAGCTAAAAAATCTAATCTAGCACTTCCCTCCGGTCAGTGCTTCGAACAACCGATTTTTTTAACGCTCACTGTGCTTGTTTCTCGGCTCGCCGGACAATGCCAATCCGGACATGAATCGTCAAACAAAAAAATAATCAACTATCTGGAAAAAATCTTAAACCCGGAGGGTTTACACGTTTATAAAATAAACCGCAAATTATAAAAGTTACCCCGGGTTTCAACCCGGGGGTAAAAGGCTCCTCCACCAAACCTGCGGCAAGCACCGCAGACCATTTTTTGCAGATAACAAACATGCCGCGGAATATTGAAAACATAATACACCCCCGGATCTAAAGCCTTGATTTTATTTGTTTTTTAATCGGACAATAATGATATTAAATATTAAATGATATGGTAGCTTAAGTTATTTTTTATGTTCATTTTTTTTTCTTTGATGAAAAGAAACGAACCAAAGAAAAATCAAGGACAAACGATGCTTCAACCCGCTCTTCCCTTTGGATGAAATAGTAAATCGATGTAGTACAAGTTTCCTCGAAACTATTTCTATCCAAAGGCAATTCATGCAAACGCATTGCTCGCCGTTTGTCCGGGCCAGCCCGCTAAATAGTTATATTTATTGCTAATTATTTGTAGATAATTTGTAAAATTTTAGGGATTTGAGGTTGATATTAATATCTATAATTCTATGTTGAGAAATTTCACTGTTTTTTTAATTCATCTATTTTTCTTTCTAATTTATCAATTTTATTTGAAATGTCATCTGTATTATCACTTAACATAGCTTCAACAAAAATTGAATTTACTAAGGATAAACCAAAGATTCCTCCAGTGACTAAAATAAAAATGAAATATAATTTTGAAAGAAAAGCATATGGATTTTCTAATGTTGCAGAAATTTCTTCAGGTATCTCATACCATCCCTCAACAGTGAAAATCTTAAAAATTGAATAAAAGGAATTAAAAGGATTAGAAAAATGTTCTGGTGCAATATTTTGATATAGATATGTTGAAAATATTCCAATTATAAAGATATATACACAGAATCCTAAAATAATGACAATTGAGGTTTTTAATGCTCTTTGTACTCCTTTTAATAAATCTGTAATGCCTGGGACAAATTTTAAAAATCTGAAAGATTTAAAAATCCTTAATACTCTAAAAATAAGGAAAAAGCTTAAATTAGAAAGAGACAAATTAAAAATCCATGAAACAAGAGCAGGAATAGAAAGTATTACTAAAATAAAATCAAGTTTATTCCAATTGGAACTAAAATAGCCAGCTATTTTATATTCTTTAATCTTAATAGTCATTTCAATGATAAATATTGCGGTAATAAAATTATCTATAGCTGTTATGAACGCAACTTGATTTTTATTTAAATTATCAAAAGAACCGAAAAGAATAGTTAGGGCGTTGATAATTATAACAATAAGTATAAAATTGTCATTTAAAAAAGCTCGTTTAATCATCATGCATTTAATTTATTGCTTTTAAGATTCTATCTTCCTTGATAAGCACATCACGCATTAATAATTTATATGGGAATTGTTCAATTTTAGAATTTTTAAAGCCTTCCAGTATTTTATAAAGAGAAGAAGCTTGAATTAAGGAAAGATTTAACTCGTATTCAAGCTCACATTCATTAATAAATTTATCTGTAAAATCTGGTGCGACTAGTAATGATTTAACTACTTTTAGCCCATTTTTTTCAGCTTGATTAAAATAAGCTTTCAGCTGTCTTTTCACAGAACTAAATTTATTATATCCACTTTCTTTTACAGATTTGCATTCAATAATAATAATTTCATTTTTCCCTAAATTTACAATAATGTCTGCTTTATCATTTTTTGTGTTAATTTTTTTCCTTAATTCTTCATCAACATTTAAACCTAATTTAGAAAAAATAAGTTTTGTTAGTTCTTCAAATTTAACACCAATTTCAGCATCTGTAATTTGTATTCCATTTTCTTTTAACTCTAATAATTTTCTTTTTGCAATATTTTCATAATTTTCAAGATACAGATTTTCAGTATCCATATATGAGTCAAGTATATTTTTTATTATATCTCCTCTTTGTTTTATATTCTTGCTTTCACAAAACGCATTTAATAAATCAGCAGGTAATACTTCAAGAATATCTTGTGGTTTAATATTATAATCTAATAAGTAAGAAACACATAATACATTTTCTTCTTGTAGTTCAAAATTTCTTTTGATTATTGTATTAGACTCAGGAGTAATTTTATTTAAATCTACCAATAAATTTTCATATCCATTAACGGAAATGGAAACTTTATCATCATTTTCTAATTCATTGAAATAATCAATAATATTTTGTATTTTTTCTTCTATGGTAACTCCTTTTGTTGGATTTGGAATATTTAAGTGTTTTTCATTTAATTCATTAATAAATTTCTTTTTTTCATTTAAAAATGTTCCCTCTTTAAAAATTTCATTTTCTAATACATTCCTTAATGAAATTCCTTTTTCAATAATCTCGTCAATTTTATTATTTAATGGTTGACGCCAATCAATATTATGTTTTTTACATATCAGATTAATTTGTGGTTCTCTGATGTGTTTCAAAATTCTTTTATAATATTTATCAGCAACATCCTTTCCTCGTATTTCTCTTAAAAGTTTAATAATTTCTTTTGCTACATAAATAGTATGGTTTTTTTTAGAATAAAAGATTACACCAATATTTTTAAGATCATTAATAACTTTATCGATTTGTTGTTTATGGACCGGAATAATTGAATAGTTTATTAGTTTAATTTCTTCCTGAGAAAGTTCAAGGTTTTTTGATAGAATATATAATATTGATTGCTCATCTGGAGTTATTTTTCTATCTTCATTTTTTGCATCATCATTCTCATGAGCAATTTTTAAACATTCCTTATAAATTTTATAATCGCGCAATCTATAAGGTTCAATTTCAGTATTTTCATCTTGAATGTTTTTATTAAATTCTTTCAAGTTTTTTTCAAGTTTTTTTATTTCATCTTCATATAATTTTGAGAACCATTCTCTTTTCATAATACAGTTTCCATCTCTTGTTAAAATATCTGTTAAAATATCCAATTGAGATGTTGTATGAACAAATTCGCTATGTGCATAATTCTTAAATTCTTTTTGAACAAGATTAAAAACTTTCTTAACATTGATGTTATCCATGTTTTTTAGTTCTTTTGAACTGTCACTTAATATCTCATCCATGTTTTGACTAACTTTTGGATTGTCACTTATTATTGAATCAATTATTTTAAGAAAAGAATTTTTCTCAAATGAGTTTAGCAAATTAAGAACTTTTTCGAGTTTCATTAGAAATAAAATTACGAGGTTAAACGAACAAGAAAATGTGAAGGTACATATTTATACTTCTTTATAAATATAAATAATTTTTTAAACAAAAAACAACTTTAAGTATTTTATAATAAATTAAATAAATGAAAAAGCCCTGAAAAGTATAACTAATTTTCAGGGCTTTTTAAAAAGACAAATCAATTTTTTATCAAATTTCATTTGATTCCACAAGATGTATCCCGGCCTCTTTCATTTTGTGCAGGGCTTTATCTCCGTCTCCTTCGTTTACATTTACCGGCCGGATAGCATCCGTTATAACAAATGTTTCAAAGTTTTCTCTTACTGCACTTTTGGCGGTATCGAAAATACAATACTCGGTGGTTAATCCGGCTACATATAGCTGGGTAACATTTTTGTTTAATAAGAATTGTTTTAGATTTTCATTGGTTGCTTCAAAAGCCGAGTAACCATCGTCTTTTCCCGATGTTCCTTTTAAAAATATTTTTTGTATGTATTGTTTGTTTAAATCAGGATGCAACTCGGCACCTTTTGTATTTTGTATACAGTGTAAAGGCCATTTTTCAAAATGTGTAGAATCTTTCGGATGCCAGTCTTTAGAGGCAACAATAACCTGGAATTTAGACATTAGCTGATTGATCACCGGGACTACTTCATCGCCATTAGGAGCAGCCAATGCTCCTCCGGGACAAAAATCATTCTGAACATCAACAATCAATAAAGCTTTCATACCTCCTCCTTTTTATTTAAAATTATTGCGAATTTGGTGTATAAGATTTGAACGTAATTCCACTAAACCGGGACTAATTCCTACTTTATAAATATGTGGATTTTCAAAGCGTTTATGTTCATCGGGCAGCTGCAATAATCTGCTTTTAACATAGTTAGCTGTTTGCTCTACGGTAGAATCATCCATTATTTTTTTTTCTTGTGCATAAACTTTTTGTAATAAATTTTCACCGGAATAACCTTTCAGTTTGCATGTTTTTTCTTTATGATAAGGATGAATCATTGTTTCGGGATTTTCCTCCTCATCCAGTGCAATAGCATCTGCATAAAATTGGTTATTAGCATCGAAATACCGAATCACCTTTTTATTTCCTGGTAGCGTTTGCTTTTCAATATTGTCGGATGTTTTTATTTGAGGTTTGTAGTTAAACATACTGAGCTTATAAACTCCATCGAGTGCGGCATCTTCTTTTCCGGTAACCAGGTTGGTGCCTACGCCAAAGCCGTCGATGGGAGCACCTTGTTCCAGTAAACTTTTTATGGTGTATTCATCCAGTTGATTAGAAGTAAAAATTTTTACGTAGTTTAAATGATGTTGATTAAGAATTGCTCTGCACTTTTTACTTAAATAAGCCAGGTCGCCACTATCGAGTCTAATACCTGATAGTTTTTTGCCTTTATCTTCAAGTTCGCGCGCTATTTTAATCGCATTTTTAATTCCGGATTGGAGGGTGTCGTAGGTGTCAATTAACAAAACGCAGCTATCAGGAAAAAAACGGCTAAAATCGCGAAAAGCATCTTCTTCAGTGGCATAAGTTTGAATCCATGAGTGCGCCATGGTGCCTGTCGCGTTTAGTTGAAAATCGTAAGCACTTTGTACGTTGGATGTTCCGTTAAATCCTCCTATAATCGCTGCTTTGCTGGCTGACAGCCCACCTAATCCCTGGGCACGGCGTAACCCAAAATCCAGTAAAATACGGTCGACTGCAGCCTGTCTTATTCGTGAGGCTTTGGTTGCAATTAACGACTGAAAGTTGATGATATTTAATAATAAGGTTTCGATGAGTTGAGCTTCAAGAATATTCCCTTCAACACGTATAACCGGTTCCTGCGGGAAAATAATTTCGCCCTCCTGAACACTGTGGATGGCACCATTAAATGAAAAGGATCTTAAATAGGCTAGAAATTTTTCGTCCAATCCCGATTTTGCAAGATATTCACAATCTTTATCGGAAAAAGAAAACTGCTCAAGGGTATCGAGAAAATCCGACAATCCGGCAAACACTGTATATCCTCCATTAAAAGGATTTTTTCTGAAAAAATAATCAAAAGTAGCAGGTTTTTCATTTCTCCCGGATAAGAAATAACCCTGTGCCATGGTTAACTCATAAAAATCAACAAATTTACCATTTACTATAGATTGCATAGCTCCCTGATTTACATTTAAGATGTTCCTGTTTCTATAACTTTATAATACAGGTATTGTTAGGAAAGGTATTGAAAATATCAGGATTTGTAAAATATTTCAGGTATAAAATTTAAAACGATGTTTGCTGTTTATGAATAAAAAAAGCCCGACAGGGTATATCCGCCAGGCTTTTGTATAAAATTGGTTGTCGTATTATTCCTGCTCTTTTAAAAACCCTCCGGTTAATCGGGTTAATGTTGTATTTGAATAGATTAAATTATACATGGCTTGTAAGCGATTAAGGGCAGTGTTCAAATAATTTATTTGTATATCGCGGTAATTAAAAGAATTGATAGCTCCAGATTTAAATTTTTCATCGGCAATTTGCAGGTTCATTTCAGCAGCCTCCAAACTTTGCTCCGATACATTGAGCAATGTCTTTCGCAGATTATACAAATCATACTCGTTAAACAACAGGTTGGTTAAGCTATGTTCCATTTCATCAATTTCAACCTGTGTTATTTCCTCGTTAATTTTAGCCACATCAATGGCTTTTTTTCTTGTTCCACCGGAATAAATATCAAGCGATAAGGACACATTTCCATAGGGAGTTAATGCTTCGGTTGAAGTGGTGCCTTGTGTTTTGGTATTCATCCATGAGTATGAATTCTCCATCCCGGCAGAAAGATTTAAACTGGGATAAAGGGTGCTTTTTTGAAGTGCGGTTTCTTTCTGCTGTAAAACAAGGCTTGTGTATTGATTCTGTAAGGTTTGGTTATTGGCTAGCATCTTCTCTAACAGATCAGCCAACACATAATCCGAAGTGTCGGAGTTAAATTCTTCTACAAAATTCCACCGGGTTGTTGGTTGTTCGCCAATAAGGAAATTAAAATTACGAACGGCATTTCGTACGGTAACCTCCTGGTTGAGGAAAGAGGCTTTATCTTCGAGGAAAACGTTTTTTGCCTGCAATACTTCATAAGTAACGGTTCCTCCAACGTCAAATTTTAATTGAATATATTTATACCGATCCTCTGATAAGGTTTTTAGATTTTTGAGTACTGTTAGTTTTTCCTTTTGTAATAATATGTTGTAATAACTAAGGATTACTTCCTGAATGGTATTTTCTACAACTACCGCCGCATTTCCCTTGGCAAGATTTTCTAACTGTTCTAATCTGTCTTTGGCAATGTTGGCTTGAAATCCGTTAAAGATGGTCCAGTTTAAGCCTACTGAACCTGCAATCCTGTTGGATGTTGTGTTATCGATTAGTTCTTTACTATTCGAAGAGTTTACATCAAATCCAATATTTGGATATCTGCCAGCAGTTCCCCAGTTATTGTTTATTTCAGCAATATCAACTTCCGATTTAGAGATGACAATTCCATAATTATTTTCCAAAGCTTTCTCTAAGGCCTTAGAGAATGTTAACGACTCCTGAGCGTTTATGCTCATTGAAAAAAGGCATAGAGAAAAAATAAGAATGATAGATGTTTTTTGTGTCATATTATTCATTTTCATCGCTTGTATTTGTTTCATATTTCATTCTGCGTTTATGGAGTTGAATAGCTACTTCCACCTCTTCGCGTTCGGGTTTAATACCTGTCCATAAATAGTTCAAATAAACTTTTACATCATTTAATATCATGATGAGTACAGGAAAGAAAATAAGGATAAATACGGTTCCGATAGCAATCCCATAGGCTAAGCTAATGGCCATAGGAATTAAAAATTGTGCCTGGACGCTTTTTTCAAGTATTATGGGGAACAAACCGATGGTAGTGGTAATACTGGTTAAAATAATTGGACGTAAACGAACTTTTCCTGCTTCAATAATTGCTTCATGCACTTTTTTCCCTTCAAGCAGGTTCCCATCATATTTCGTAAGAAAAACAATGGCATCGTTAATAATTACACCAGTAAGAGCTACCATTCCCCACAAGCTAATAATTGATAAAGGTTTCCCGTGTATACCGTGTCCCCAGAATACTCCGAGCATCGAAAGCGGAATCATAAGCAAAATAATAAATGTTTGATTAAAGCTTTTAAAATGCATAATCATAATGAAAATGATAATTATAAAGGCAATAAGGAAATATCCTGAAGCTTTTGATATGGCTTCACGCCCATATTTTTGCTGACCCTGGTATTCCCATCGTAATCCGGTAAATTGTGCCCTTAAATCGGGCATAATTTCCTTATCAATTTGTTCTAAAATTTCAGGAACTGGAGCGTAAGGGTCAACCGTTTCAGCTTCTACTCTTATTTCACGTTTCCCATTGTATCGATTAATGGCCACAGGTCCTCTTTCCATGTGATAGTCAGCCAATTCGGATAAAGGAAAATCTCCAACAGTAGTTTTTATTTTCATATTTTCCATCTGCCCCCGGGTAAGCCGGTTTGATTTTGGATAACGCACCCAAACACGCAGCTCATCTCTCCCTTCTTGCAAACGTTGAGCCTGTCCACCATAAAATCCCTGACGAACTTGTTGAGCAATGGTGGCTTCATCAAGTCCTAAAAAATAGGCTTTGGGTTTGAGTTTTAGGCGTATCTCCTGTTTTCCTAAAGCTACATTTTCATTAATATCTTTTAGTTGTGGAAGCTCCGTTAATCTTTTCATTAAATATTCTTTGGCTTCTTCTAATTCTTTAATGTTTTTTGACATTAAACTAATAGATACTGGCGATCCCCAGCGATTTCGCCCTGCAACAGTAAGTTTCCTGGCTTCGGGGACATTCCCTATTTTTTCTCTTACCCTGTTTGATATTTCGTGAGCACTTATACCCAATTCATTCAGGTCGACAGGATATACTCTTACCCTACCGGCATGAGCTCCAACTTCCTGGCCGCTAAAAGAAGATCCTAAGGAAGTAATTAAGCGATCAATAATATTTTCTTCAAGTTTTAACTCTGTCGTTAACTCTTCATTTACTTCCCATACGGACTTTTCAAAATTTCGTAAATATTCCTTGGTTTGTTTTTCTCCATCGCCAGGAGTAAAGGCAATATTAATTTCAAAGCTGTCAAAATCAACCATGGGGAAGTAGGTGTTTTTGATGTGCCCTCCTGCTAATAATCCAGCTGTAATTAAAAACAGGGCAACAGGAAAAGCTATTACAATGTGGCGCCATTTTAACAGCCAAAGCAAAGCATAATGATAGATATCGTCACGCAACCATACGATAAAACGTTCTAAATATTTTTTTATCCCTTTTGTTTTCTTTTTTTTCAGGCTTTTACGACTAAGAATGTGATGAGAGCTTAAGTGAGCCGGTAGTACGAAAAAAGCTTCAAATAACGAGAACCCTAAACTTAAAATAACCACAATGGCCATCTGAATCATATTTTCCATGCGTGTTCCAGCCAAAAATAATAATGGACTAAAAGCGATTATGGTAGTAACAATAGATGTTAATACGGCAGGATAAACTTCAAGTGCTCCATCAACAGCTGCTTTCATGGGTGTTTTTCCTTTTTCGAAATGGAGGTAAATATTTTCAGCAATAACAATTCCATCATCAACTAAAATACCAATAACCAAAATCATTCCGAAAAGCGACATCATATTAATGGTTACTCCAATTAGATTCGCCACAACAAACATCGCTAAAAAACTAAATGGAATACCAAATGCAACCCAAAGGGATAAACGTACACTAAGAAATAAAGATAAGGCTACGATTACCAAGACAAACCCAATGATTCCATTGCTTACTAATAAGTCTAATCGGCTTTGTAAAATGTCGAGAAAAGCAAAGGAAATCTCTAGTTGTACTCCGTGATCTTCCTGGTTAAATTCTTCGATGTAATTGTTTGCATATTCAGTAATGGCAGATAAATCTTCTTCGGGCAACTTATCGATACCAATAAAAACGGTGTTTTTCCCATTTACCCATGTTTGTCTTGGGGTATCAGCAAATTTTTTCTTTACCTCGGCCACATCTCTAATTCGGATAAAACTTCCGTCTTTTTTCCCACGGAGGATAATGCTTCCGATTTTATTTGGATCGGTGCTTCTTGAGCGTAAACGAATCAATAATTCTTCTTCGTCTGATTTGATTTCACCACCCGAAATATCCTGGTTGTTGGTTTGGATTGCTCGAATTATTTCACTGATGGTTAAATCATATCTTAATAATTGTTCTTCATTAACCTCTACTGATATTTCAGGGGATGGAAATCCTGAAATACCCACCTGACTCATTACTCCAGAATTTAAAAGGTCTTCTTGAACAAGTTGGGCATATTCTTTTAAGGACATTAAATCAATTTCTGTACTATCGTCAGGTACTAGTGTCATGTATAGAGCACCTGCACGGGATCGCCGTTTAGCCACAATAGGCCGTTCTGCAGCTGTGGGTAAAGAAGATATTCCATCTACTGCATTTTTAACCTCCATTAATACTTCATCGACAGGAAATTCTCCTGATGTTTCAATCGTAACCTGGGCACTATTTTCAACCGAGGTTGAAGTAATTTCTTTGATTCCTATTAATCCTCTTACAGCCTCTTCGATGCGGGAAGTAACACCCTCTTCCATTTCTACAGGAGAGGCTCCGGGATAATAAACTGATACGGTGATGATCCGGCTTTCTCTTTCGGGAAAAAATGCTTTATTCATCGAAAGCAAACTTATCCCTCCGGCAAGTATTACAAATGCAATAATAAGATTGGCATATATAGGATACTCTACAAAACGTTCAATTAGCTTCTTCATAAATATTTTTTAATTGAAGATATTATGTTTTTATTCACTTTCAGACTGATTTTTTGCAGCTTCTTTTTTAATATTTTCTTTATTGATCTCAACCAGGGTTCCTTCTTGAACATTTACCAGTGGTTGTGTTACCAATATATCTCCTTCTTCAAGCCCATTAAATATTAATGTTTTTTCGTTTAGTTTAATGATATTAATTGTTTTTTTACTTAAACGGTTGTTTTCAACAATAAAAACTTCGTTTGTATTAAAAACTACATTGCGAGGTACTTCCATTGCATTTTTAATGGGATGCCCAGGGAAAGATACCTGGAGATATTCGCCTACAAGAACTGGTTTCTGTATGTTATTCTGAACTTGTATATACAAATTTTGAGATTGTGTTTTTGGATCAATAAATTGGCTTTTACGGATAACTTTTCCACTCCAACTCATCGATTTGGTGTCGGAATGAATAATTACCTTATCTCCAACCTTTACCCATTCAGCATCAAATCTTTCTAACGGAACCTCAATTTCTAAAACATCGGTTCTTATGACATGAGCAACTCTACCTCCAGTATTAGTATATGCTCCGGCTTCGAGATAAATATCGGAATACGTTCCGTTAAAGGGCGCTTTAATAGTATGCCGACTAAGTTGTAACTCCTCTTTTAAGATACTATAATAATCGCTTAAAATATTCCGGCTGGAAAGGAAAATTTTAAGTTTTTCCTCATTTATGGCTGGAAATTCTGGCAAATTTTGGTTAATGTCGATAGCATTAAAAAAGTTTCTAAAAGTTTTTTCGTATTCAGGAAAGTCTATCGTTATATCAGGCAATAAATTAGCTAACTGATTTAAAAACTGACTTTTCCTTGATTTTAAAGCTAATACAGCTTCATCAGGATAAACGGTAAAAAGAATATCTCCTGTTGAAAATTGAGCTCCTTTCTTCAATGGGATATCTGAGACGATTAATTTCCCTGAAGCTTCTGAAATAACATCTACATTGGCCAGGGAGTTAACGCGTCCGGGAGCTTTGACCGGAGAAACGATGGTTTTGTAATCCACCTTTTCGGTTTTTACAAATCGTTTGGAAACTACGGGTGGTCGACTAAAAGGTTCTTCTTTTTGCGCAATTAAAAATTTCATGATTCCAAAAGCTAACCCTACTATAAAGATAAAGGCTGCAAGAATAACAATTCGGCGGTCAATATTTTTCATTGAATCAATAGTTAAAATAAAAAAATAATTCTTTTGTTATATTATCTTTAATGTTTCTAAAACAAAAATTTGTTTGTAAAGTTTAAAAAACAATCTATGTAAATTTAGTAGCTTTAAAAATATTGAAAATTTATTTTTATAATCCATATTTATCGATTAAATAGATTAAGGCGGTCATTGCTGCAGCTCCATTTTGCATCTCTTCTTTGTCAATATGATTAAAAGTATCATTTGCCGAATGGTGCCAATCAAAATAATGCGTAGGATCAGTTAATAACCCGGCAAGTGGTGTTCCTTGCTGTTTCAGCGGACCAATGTCTACCCCGCCGCCACCTTTCTCAAATATTTCTATGTTATAGGGCTTAAATAAGGTATTCCAAGATTTTATTTTTTCGATAATCTCATCATTGGCATCAAAAGAAAATCCTATTGGTTTTTACGCCTCTGTCGCTTTCAATAGCCAAAATATGTTTTTCTCCTTTCCTTTTAGCTTCCCTGGCATATGTTTTTCCACCTCCTTGAGAAATTTCTTCATCCATATACATTACCGCACGAATTGAATGTTTTGGCTGATAGCCAATGGTTTTAAATATCCTTAACACTTCAATAGATTGCATACATCCACCACCATCATCATGTGCTCCGGGGCTGTTATCCCAGGCATCTAGATGCCCACCAACGACAATGTATTGATCTGGATATTTTGTTCCGGTTATTTCTCCAATAGTATTGAATGAAATGGTATCTGGCAAATTTTTACAATTTGTTTTAAAATAAAAAGTCAGTTCCGGATTTTGTTTTAGTAGTTTACTTAAAAGATCAGCATGTTGGGTTGCAATGGCAACCGATGGGACGGTTTGGTCAGCAGGTGCTTTTCGCGTTGTTCCGGTGTGAGGAAATGTGTCAATTGAGGTTGTTAATGAACGGATTACTGTTCCCTTAGCGCCATATTCTGCGGCTAACATTGGGCCTACAAATCCTTGTGCTGCTGCTTTCCCATAGGCCCGAAAAGGGTTTTCTAAATTTGGATCCATGGCCTGATTAAAAAAAACAATTTTTCCTCTTACTTGATCTTTCGATAATGCTTTTAATTCATCTATTCCGTTTACTTCAACAACTTTAGCTTCAATCCCACTATCCCCCGTGGCAATTCCTCTGCCTAACGCGCAAACATTAACGGGTATTTTATTATTTTTATTTTTAATCTCAGCGATCTCAATACTTCCTCTTTTCCAGTTCATAACTTGTATCTCTTGCAAAAAGACAGTATCTAGCTTCATCTCTTCCATAATCTGTTTTGTCCATTTTACTGCTTCTGTTCCTTGCGGATAGCAAGCAAGACGTTTGGGGAAATTGGAAGTTAAGTATTTTAAATTTTGGTAAGCTTCATTATTAGATAATGCTTCATTGAAAATTTTTTGAAAAATTTCCTGATCGCTTGTACTGCTAGCTTTCTGTTTACAAGAAAGGAGAAGGGTTATAAAACCAATAATTAGAATAATGAATCGTTTCATTTTTGAAAATTAAATTTTTTAATTTATACGTATGAATACATTAAGACTTGCAAAAAGGGAAAAAGATTAATTGTTGGATTTCTTAAAAAAATAGAATTAAAAAAAGGTGTCGATATGAATCAACACCTTTTTTTTGCAAACTAATTAGAGTGAGTTTCAGGTTAAAAAATTAGTATGTTTGCATCATGAAAAAATTATATTCGTTGTGTTTATTGAATGTAATTGCGAATTTAAAATTTTTTATTTAGTTCGTATTTATTTATCGACAGAAGACAACTATCTACCCCCAAAAAACAATTTTTATCGATATCTGATAAAAATTATTATACCGAAGTTGAAATTTTTTGAAATATTATTTATAAATTGCTGACTAAATAAATGAACATTGGGTATCTAACCACTTAATTATAAGCTTTTTATGAGTTTAAGATGTGTTGTGGTTGATGATGAACCATTAGCTATAACAATTATTGAAGGATTTTTAAAGAAAATTCCTTACATAGAAGTTGTAGGAAGATTTGACAATGCATTACCTGTTTTCGAATTTTTAAAAGAAAACAAAGTCGACCTTATTTTTCTCGATATTGAAATGCCAGGATTAACAGGTGTTGATTTTGTAAAAACACTTTCTAATCCTCCTTCAGTAATTTTTATTACTGCGAATAAAAGCTATGCCATTGAAGGTTTTGATTTAAATGTAGATGATTTTTTATTAAAACCGATTTCTTTTGAAAGATTATTAAAATCCATTAATCGGATAATTGAAAAAAAATCTGTAGAAAAGGACATTTCTGATAAAAAAGAATTTTTGTATCTGAAAGAAAATAAAAAAATGGTAAAAGTTTACCTTAAAAATATTTTATATCTCGAAAGCATTAAAGATTATGTAAAAGTAGTTACGGTTTGCAAAACGGTTGTTACAAAACAGCCGTTGAGCTATTTTGAATCTTTTCTTTCGGCTTCGCAGTTTTTAAGGATACACCGTTCGTTTATTGTAGCTATTAATAAAATTGATGCTTATAGTCTTTCAGGAATTGATATTGGCTATACAGAACTCCCCATTGGAAGAAAATATAAAGATTCTGTTATTGAAAAATTAGATCAAATGAGTAAAGGAGAAGGTGCTTGATGAAAAAATTGAATAAATTCATTTTTATTTTCTTTTTAATTATTGGAGCCTTACAAGTTCAAGCTCAGAAAAGAGGACTGGTTTTATCGGATTATTACTCCTCCGAAGACTATAATGCCGGCCCACAAAACTGGTGCATTACGCAGGATCAAAGAGGCATAATGTATTTTGGAAATTCAAATTGTATTCTTGAATATGATGGAGTTTCATGGCAAAGTATTTATGTTGATAACCAATCGAATGTTCGAAGCCTGGCCGTTGACAAACAGAATAATATTTTTGTTGGCGCGTACAATGAAATTGGCATACTTACTCCTGATAATCAAGGACAGTTGCATTATAAATCATTAACCTATTTAATTGACCCAAAATATTCTGAGTTTGGTGATGTTTGGAATACCTATTGTATTGATGATGAAGTTTTTTTTCTTACTGAAAAATTTATTTTTAGATTAGAAAATCAACAAATTAGTTGTTGGGAAAAATCTGAAGAACGTTTTTACCTGAGTTTTAAAGTAAATAATCGATTATATATTAATGAAGTTGGGAAAGGGTTAATAGCTTTTGAGGGAAACTCACTAGAACTTGTCCAAAAGGGTGAGTTTTTTGCCGACAAGCGTATTCACTCAATTATCCCTTTAGGTGAGAAATTATTGATTGGAACCAGAAGGCATGGTTTATATTTATATCATCAAACCCAAACAAAAGCAGAAATAAGGCCTATTTCTAAGATTTCTGAAGCAGGAAAGTCTCTGAATAATTATTTTATTGAGCATACGCTTTATCATGGAATAAAAGTTAATGATCAGCTTTTTGCTTTGGCAACCATAAAAGGAGCGGTATTAACGGTTGACACTAATTTTAATGTAATTGATATTATTGATAAAGAATCAACCGGTATTATTAGTCCTGTATATTATCTGTTTTTTGACAATAATGAAACGTTATGGTTAGCTTTAGATAATGGCATAAGCCGGGTAGATATTTTTTCTCCTTTTCGATATTGGACAGAGGATTTAGGAATTATTGGCAATATAACAGATGTGGCAAGTTTAGATGAATATACTTATATTGCTACTGGATCCGGAATTTATTATTCAAAAAATAAAAAAGATTTAAACCAGGATTATGAAGTTAACCGCTTTTATCCTGTAAAGGGATCTTTTGAGCAAACCTGGGGGTTTTTATATTTCTTTATTCCCGATATCCATCTGAAAAAGAATGATGAAAACATCTTGCAAAAATTAGAAACCCTGGAATTCCCATCTTCAGATGAAGCTTTATTGCTTATAGCTACAAGTAGGGGGCTTTTTCAAATAAAGAAAAATTATTCCAAACAAATTTTAAATTATCAAAGAATTCTTAAAATATATCAATATAATCAAGATCCTTCAAAAGTAGTGTTGGGCTTAGTAAATGGAGTAGCAATTTTAGATTATGCTAACGGACAATGGGTAAACTTAGGAAAACCTTTTGATATAAACGAACAAATAAGAAGTGTTGAAGAAGACTCGCTGGGCAATCTGTGGTTAAGTGTCCATTATAAGGGACTTTACGAAATTAAAAATCCTTTTCATAAAGATCATAAACCCCATCAGGTAGTTTTTCATGGTGAAGATAAAGGGTTGCCTTCTACAAAGGCAATAGAAATGGCTCATTACAACAATCAGTTACTTTTTATTTCTGATATGAAATATTTTACGTATGATTGCTCAACCGACAGTTTCGTTTTAGCAAAAGATATATTTCCATCAGAGAATGATGCTGCAGATCAAGATACAGTCCAAGAGGAGAGTAGCTCCGACACGCTTTCAATTTATAAATTATACGATAAAATCATTACTCCTTTTTATGTAACCACTTTTACTGATTCTTCTATATGGTTTGGAACAACTGAAGGTACATTTCGCTACAGGAATAATTTTTCTAAAGACTATTACAATATTTCTTCACCAATTATCCGTAAAGTAAGTATAATTGATTCGGTAATTTATTATGGCACTAATTTTTCTAAAATTAACATACCAAAAGATAGCCTTGTTCAGTTAAACAGGATAAATCCCGGGAAAACAATTGATATGGGAACGGTTTTAAACTATGATAACAATTCATTAACTTTTCAATTTGCGTTTCCCTTTTATGATGAAGAATCCGAAAATTTATATAGCTATTATTTAAAAGGATTTGACAAGAAATGGTCGGAATGGACTACAGAAACAAAAAGAGAATATATTAATTTACGTGAAGGCGATTATGTTTTTTATGTAAAAGCAAAAAATATTTATAATATAGAATCAGAACCAGCATTGTTTAAATTTAAAATTTTGCCTCCATGGTATCGATCTTTTGCCGCCATTTTAGGATATATAATCATCGGAATACTTTTAATCATTGGAATTGTTCGGCTCTATACTTATCGATTAGTCAGGGAAAAAGATAAGCTGGAGAAGATTGTGATTCAGCGTACCCAGGAAATATTAATGCAAAAAGAGGAAATTCTTGTTCAGGCAGAACATTTAAAAGATGCTAACGAACGTATTAGCAAAAAAAATAATGAGCTGGAGAAACAAAAATGGGAGATCACCAATCAGGCCATACAACTTAGAAAAGCCAATATTGAACTTTTAAAACTGTCGAAAGTAGCTAGTGAAACCGATAATGCTATTGGCATTTTCGATAAAGATGGTAATATTGAGTGGGTAAACAATGCATTTACAAAAATGTATGGTTATACTTTGGATCAATACAAAAAAGAAAAATATAAAAACATAAAACAAAGTAGCGATAACCCTAATATTAAGCAGGCGATAGATACTTGTATAAATGAAAGTAAATCCATCGTTTATGAATTTAAAACAAAATCAAGAGAAGGGAAAGAACTTTGGGCACAAACAACGCTAACACCGGTTGTAGATAAAGATGGAAAAACTATTAATCTTATTGCCATTGATTCGGATATTACGAAATTAAAACAGGCCGAGAAGGAAATTATTCAACAGAAAAAAGAAATTGAACAACAGCGTGATAAATTAGCGGTAAGCAATGCAACAAAAAATAAATTTTTTAGAATTATTGCCCATGATTTACGTAATCCGATTAGCACCTTAGTTACTTCTACAAATGTGGTTTTTAACGATTTCGATACCTATAACAGGGAGCAAACAAAAAATATTTTAGCCCAATTAAATCGATTATCACAGACAACATTTAATTTACTCGAGAATTTACTTGACTGGTCATCAACCCAAACCGGCGAAGTAATATTTAATCCAAAGCCGGTTGATATTTATTTTGTAGTGATTGAAAATGTTGAGTTGATAAAACGCAAAATTGATCAGAAAAAAATAAAATTAAATACAGAACTCCCTGAGCATTTAATTGCTTATGCTGATGAGGATATGATAAAGGCAGTAGTAAGAAATCTTTTATCTAATGCCGTTAAATTTACTCCTGATGAAGGGACTATAGAAATATTAGCCAAATTATTTAAAGATACCATTAGCATTACCGTAAAAGATACAGGTATTGGTATTGATCCTAAAGATTTACCTAAGCTTTTCCGAATAGACCAACATCATACAATTCCCGGACTTTCGAACGAAAAAGGATCAGGACTGGGTTTGATTTTGTGTAAAGAGTTTGTTGAAAAAAATGGAGGAACTATTACAATTGACAGTATTCCTGGAAAAGGAACAGCAATAACATTTACATTAAAAAAACATCAGGTATAAATTATTTTAAAACAACCCACCCACGCACTTTGGAAATTTCATTAATAGCCGATGTTATTTGCATAAATTCTTTTTGTAGATTACTCAATTCTTCATTGTTCTGCTTATTATGCTGAGCTTCTTTCAACTTTTCGGAAACGTCACTTTGGGCTATTTCTAAAATCTTCCGTTTATATGAAATAATCGTTTCAGGAACAAGGCGTTTCAGTTTCATTTCTTCTGTTTCGATCAGAATACCGCCTTTTTTAAATATTTTACTTAACGTATATGAATTGCTTAATAAATCGGCGGCAAGTTTACTTATTTGTGGATCGGAATGATAAATAAAATGTTTGTTTTCCAGTTTTCCCGCACGATTTAAAGCTTCAAGGTATTCCTGAAAAATCTGTTTGTAGATAAGATTTTTAAATTCTAAATCATCATTAAGGATTTCAGTAATAATATATTCAGCAACAGAAACAAGACGCGGTTCGTCATACTTAGTTTCCTGATAACTATAAAGCGTATGATTTCCGTAATGCAATAACAATCGGATAATTTCTTTTTCCTGTGCTTCGGAATAGATATCACTCACAAAAGAAGGAACCGAAGGCGATGCGGTTTTATAGTGATCTTCCGGAGAAACAATTTGCCGCTTGTATTCTTTTTCAATATTTCTTTTACGAATTTTGCCAATCTCGCTGTAAAGTACTTTCTCATCGATATCTAAAATCCTGCTACACTCTTTGATATATACTGTACGGGTAATATTTTCGGGGATTACAGCAATCGATCGTACGACATCGGTTATTAAGTTGGCTTTTTTTACCGGATCATTTTTTGTGTCTTTGGATAAAAGTTTTGTTTTAAACGTAATAAAATCTTCTTCATTTTCGCTGATAAAATCTAAAAATTCTGACGAACTTTTTGATTTAGCAAAAGAATCGGGGTCTTCGCGGTTGGGCAGCAGTAAAACTTTAACATTTAACCCTTGCTCTAAAATTAAATCAATTCCTCTAAGCGAAGCTTTAATTCCCGCTTCATCGCCATCATAAATAATGGTAACGTTGGGAGTAAACCTTTTAATTAATCGTATTTGCTCTACCGTAAGCGAAGTTCCCGATGAAGCAACTACATTCTCAATTCCTGCCTGATGCATAGAAATAACATCCGTGTACCCTTCCACTAAAAAGCAGTGATCTTTCTGGGTAATGGACTTTTTAGCCTGATACATTCCGAATAAAATGCGGCTTTTATGATAGATTTCGGACTCTGGCGAATTAAGATATTTAGCGGCTTTAGCATCTTTTGTTAAAATACGTCCACCAAATCCCACCACATTGCCCGAAAGGCTATGTATAGGAAACATCACGCGACCACGAAATCTATCGTATTTATCCTGGTCTTTAACAATGGTTAAACCCGATTTTTCCAAAAAATTTAATTTGTATCCTTTTTCAAGTGCCGCTTTGGTAAAAGCATCTTTAATATCCAGGCTATAACCGAGCTCAAATTTTTTAATGATATCTTCTCTAAAACTACGCTCTTTAAAATAACTTAGTCCTATGGCCCGCCCATCGGTATGTTTGTGTAATTTTTCCTGAAAATAACTGTTGGCAAATTTGGTTACAATCAAAAGGCTGTCGCGTTCGTTTTGTTGTTGAATTTCTTCAGCCGTGAGCTCCTTTTCAATAATTTCAATATTATATTTTTTGGCTAAATATTTTAAAGCTTCCGGGTAGCTTAAATGCTCGTGCTCCATGATAAAGTTCACGGCATTACCCCCTTTCCCGCAACCAAAACATTTATAAATCCCTTTCGATGGCGATACCGTAAACGAAGGTGTTTTTTCGTTATGAAAAGGGCATAAGCCTAAATAATTTACGCCTCTTTTTTTAAGGTTCACAAAATCCTGAACCACATCTACAATATCTGCGGTGTCAATTATTCTTTGTATGGTATTATGGTCAATCATTCTTTACCTCACGGATAATCAATTGTTTACAAACTTGAGTAGTTTCTGCTAAAATACTAAAAATTAACTCAACATTTTATATAGTTTGGGTTTAATATGAATTTTTTATTGTTGTCAGATTTTAATTATTTTTATAGAAGTTGAATTTAAAATATCCAACGATAATGAAAAAATTGGTTGTTTTATCTGGTTCTGGCATTAGCGCCGAAAGTGGCATTAAAACTTTTCGCGATATGGGTGGCTTATGGGAAGAATATGATGTTATGGAAGTAGCTAGTCCGCAGGCCTGGCAAGAGAACCCTGAATTGGTGCTACGTTTCTATAACGAACGACGAAAAAAATTGTTAGAATGCTCTCCCAACAAAGGACACCTTGGATTGGTTGAACTGGAAAAATATTTTGAGGTACAAATTATTACTCAAAATGTAGACGATTTGCACGAAAGAGCCGGAAGTAAAAATGTGTTTCATTTGCATGGTGAAATACGCAAAGCCCGAAGTACAGTAGATGAAAATCTTATTTATAACATTCAGGGATGGGAATTAAAATTAGGAGATAAATGTGATAAAGGATCCCAGTTTAGGCCTCATGTGGTTTGGTTTGGCGAACCGGTAAATGCTATTCTGGATGCAGCATCTATCTGTGAAAAAGCAGATATCTTTGTGGTAGTGGGGACCTCGCTAAATGTTTATCCTGCCGCAGGATTAATCGATTATGTTCCTAATAATACTCCTATTTTTTTAATTGATCCACATGATGTGAATTCAAAGTATTCCTCACAAATAACCTATATTAAGGAAAAAGCAACTACCGGAGTTCCTCTGTTGGTTGAACAATTAAAAGAGAAATATGCTAATGGTTAACTAATATTTTTTTGGTATTCAGCAACTTGCCATCAATTTGTAGCGAACAAAAATAAAGCCCGTTTTTAAAATCCGAAACCTGGATTTCTAGTTGATCTTGCTTTTCTTTAAATTTTTTAGAAAAAACCGTTACCCCAATAGAATTATAAATAATCAACTTCGCTTCTTTCACAAAAACAACATCGTAATCAACATGTAAAATTTCCGAAACAGGATTAGGATACAATTTCAGCTTTTGTAAATCTAAAAGATTTATTTTGGTAGAGTCTTTTTGCAACTCGCTGCTAAAGAGGTTGTCTGAGTTATTATCCTCCTGAGCAAATGAAGTACAAGCAATAAAAAGGGATAATATGATAAGTAAATATTTTTTCATAAGTAAGTAATAATTTGTTTTGTATGCTACAAAATAACAAATATTATACCTAACTATACGCAAATGAATTGTTAAAGTTTATTAATAAAATTTAAAAATTCAATACCTTTAGCAAATAAGAAGATAAAACTCAATTTTTATGAAACGTTTAATGTTATGTTTTAGCTTTTGTTTATTAGGGATTTTTCCGTTATCGGCTCAAACTTTTGGAGGAGGCTTTTTAGCCGGCGCATCAGTTTCACAACTAGACGGTGATGAACTCGGAGGATACCATAAAATGGGAGTAACAGCAGGCGCATACACCTATACCCAACTTACTAAATATGTAAGAGCCCAACTGGAGTTACGATACACCGAAAAAGGGAGTAAGTCAACCAATAAAGATCCGTTATATTATCATTCGAGATTAAATTATATTGAAGCTCCGCTAATGCTTAAATATTTATTTTTAAAAAAATTTAATGCCGATGTTGGTTTAGCCGCCGGCTATCTTGTAAAAGGAACCAAAGATGACGGATATGGAGAACTGGAAGCAGATTTTAAACCTTACGAGCTTTCCCTGTTGATTGGTATACAATATCAGGTGTTGGAGAAAGTACATATTAATGTTCGTTTAAATTACTCTATATTACCGGTTGGCGACCATCCGGGAGGGCAAACCTTTCTGTTTAACCGCGGACAATACAACAATGTGCTTACCTTTGCTGTTTATTATCAATTGGCAAATTTTGAGAGAAAATGAATAAACAAAAAATAATTGTAGCGGTAACCGGAGCCAGTGGGTCAATATATGCCAAAATATTATTGGACAAACTGCTTTTGCTGAATGAGCAAATAGAAGAGGTAGGGATGATATTCTCTAAAAATGCAGAAGAAATATGGCAACATGAATTAGGCGATAAATCGTATCAGGATTATCCGTTTAAAAAATACCCGGTAACCGATTTCTATGCCCCATTTGCCAGTGGTTCGGCTCAATATCATACCATGATTATTTGTCCTTGCTCTATGGGAATATTGGGAAGAGTAGCTCATGGCACTTCGGATGATCTAATTACCCGTGCGGCAGATGTTACCCTAAAAGAAAAAAGAAATTTAATTTTAGTTCCCAGGGAAACACCGTACAATCTTATTCATATTAAGAATCTGGAACTGATAACTTTGGCCGGGGGAACAATTTGTCCGGCTACCCCTTCATTTTATTCCAAACCAAAATCTGTTCAGGAAATTGCAACCACAGTAATCGATAGGGTACTCGATCTTGCCGGATTACAAATTGATACACAACGATGGGGAACCGATTTTAAAGAGTAACATATTTATGTTCAGAAAATAAAAGAGGCCAATAACTTGACTAATTTATCATAGCTTTGCCAAAATATTTATCAAATAATTCTGTTTAATTTTTTAACATGAAGATAGTAGATCAACGAATTATAAAATTTATCCAAAAACATCATGTTTTAACGCTAGCAACATCCAGAAAAAATATTTCTTATTGTGCCAATTGTTTTTATGTTTATGATGAAGAAGAAAATAGGTTGATTTTTACCTCTGACTACGAAACCAAACATATCCAGGATGTGTTAAATCAAAACATTGTAGCGGGTTCCATTGTTTTAGAAACCAATGTTATTGGAAAAATACAGGGATTGCAATTTCAGGGTAAAATGACGGAACCTAAAGGAGACCTGTTGAAGAAAGTAAAAGGGAAATATTTAAAACGCTTTCCGGTGGCTATGTTAATGAAAACCACGTTGTGGATGGTTGAACTAACATTTCTTAAATTTACGGATAACCGGTTAGGTTTTGGTAAAAAAATAATTTGGGGCGAAGAAGCATCGAAAAAAATATAAAATTATGGTATTTGTTACAGGTGGCACGGGATTAGTAGGAGCACACCTTTTATTTCAACTGTCAAAAAAAGGCTACAAAATAAAAGCGTTGGTTCGTAATCCAGAAAAGATTAAACGCATAAAACATGTTTTTTCATATTATACGGATAATACCAATCAATTATTAGAAAATATTGAGTGGATAAAAGGAGATATCCTTGATCCGGCTACTTATTTTGATACATTAAAAGATGTTGATACTGTTTATCATTGTGCAGCCATGGTTTCTTTCGATAAAAAGGATAAATCTGAATTATTAAAAACGAACATCGAAGGTACCGCTAATATAGTAAATGCTAGTTTGGAACAGAATATAAAGAAAATGTGTTTTGTTAGCTCGATAGCAACGATGGAAGACTCTCCTAATGGAGAGGTTGTAACGGAAGAAAATTATTGGATTCCATCTAAAAATCGGTCCCCTTATGCTATTAGTAAATACAAGTCGGAAATGGAGGTTTGGCGAGGTATACAGGAAGGATTAAATGCTGTGATTGTTAATCCCTCGGTTGTTTTAGGACCGGGATTTTGGGATTCGGGCAGTGGATTAATTTTTACGAAAGCAGCGAAAGGAATGTTATTTTATACAACAGGAACAACTGGGTTTGTTGATGTACGTGATGTTGTGTATGCTATGATTAAGCTTTCCGAAAGCAGTATCTCTAATCAGCGATTTATATTAAATGGCGAGAATATAGTGTATAAAGATTTATTGGATAAGATTAGTACGGCTGTTTCGGTTAGGAAACCAACAATTGAGGCCACCCGCCCCATGCTCAACATTGCACGAAGAGTAGATGGCTTGCTTAGTAATTTGGGAATAAAAAAAAGAGAACTCACAAAAGATTTAGTAAAATCGAGCTTATCAAAATCGCAATATTCCAGCCAGAAAATAATGCAATCATTAAAAATGAATTTTGTTCCTGTGCAAAAAACGATTGACGAAATGGCTCAGTTTTATAAACAAGATTTAACAGGAAATTAAAATAAGAGAGGATATTTAATCCTAACTTTACAATTTTAAATGATACGATTATGGGAAAAGGAAAAAAGAAAAAAACAAAAAAGCAGGACAATCGCTTAAATAAAAAAATATTAACGAACGGTATTATTGGATATTTTTTTGATAACCCTCAAAAAGTCTTTAATTATAAACAAATTGCCAGACATTTAAATATCAAAGATGAGGGAGTAAAAAATCTGATTAATGCTATTTTAATTGAGCTAAGAGACGAGGGTACCATAGTAGAAATATCTCGCGGAAAATATAAATATGCACCACATAAGGGACATATAACGGGCAAAGTTGAACTCACACAAAAAGGAGCAGGTTTTATTATATCAGAAGAAAGCGATGAGGATATTTTTGTTACTCAATCAAATTTAAATCATGCCTTAAACGGAGATATTGTAAAAGTTCATCTTTTTGCTAAACAGCGGGGTAGAAAACCCGAAGGTGAGGTTGTTGAAATTATTAAACGAGCCAATGAACAAATTGTGGGTGTAATTGAAGTTTCTAAGAATTTTGCTTTTTTAGTTTCTCCTTCACGCCAAATGCCTTATGATATTTTTATCCCTATAAATAAAATAATGAATGCTCAGGATGGTGATAAAGTTGTGGTTAGAATTACCGACTGGCCGGCAAAACATAAAAATCCTTTTGGCGAAGTAGTGAATGTGTTAGGGCAACCTGGTGCAAATGAAACAGAAATGCACGCAATTCTTGCTGAATTTGGATTACCCTATGATTTTGAGCAAAATATTGAGCAAGAAGCAGAAAAAATCCCGGAAAAAATAACCAAAGCCGATTACGAATCAAGACGCGATTTCAGAGATGTTCCTACTTTTACTATTGACCCTGAAGATGCCAAAGATTATGACGATGCATTGTCGTTACAAAAACTGGGAAATGGACATTGGCAGGTTGGTGTACACATTGCGGATGTTACTCATTATGTAACTCCCGGAACCGTACTTGACGATGAAGCTTATAATCGCGGAACTTCAGTATATCTAGTGGATAGGGTAGTCCCCATGTTGCCTGAAAAATTGTCGAATAAAGTTTGCAGCCTTCGTCCAAACGAAGCAAAACTATGTTATAGTATTGTTTTTGAAATGGACGATAATGCCGATATTCATGATCAATGGATTGGAAAAACCATTATAAAATCTGATAAGCGATTGGCCTACGAAGAGGCTCAAGAAATAATTGAGGGAAGTGATGGTGAGTTAAAAGAAGAAATATTATTTTTAAATAGCCTTGCCCAGAAATTAAGGACTCGAAGATTTAAAAGCGGAGCTATCTCTTTCGAGCGGGTTGAGGTTAAGTTTAACCTTGACGATGAAGGAAAACCTCTAGGTGTGTTTTTTAAAGAACAAAAAAAAGCAAACCAGCTGATTGAAGAATTTATGCTGTTGGCCAATAAAAAAGTAGCCGAATTTATTGGTAAGGTAAAACCCGGGCAGAGAGCCAAAACTTTTGTTTATCGTATACATGATCGTCCCGACCCTGAAAAACTGGAAAAGTTTTCCAATTTTATCACAAGATTTGGTTATTCTATTAATACTAGCAGCCAAAAACAAATTACTTCGTCTATTAATCACTTATTGGATAAAGTAGAAGGCAAAAAAGAACAGAATCTTATTGAAACACTGGCTGTTCGTTCCATGGCTAAGGCTGTTTATTCAACTAAAAATATTGGCCATTATGGTTTGTCATTTCAGCATTATACCCATTTTACTTCACCAATACGTCGTTATCCTGATATGATGGTACACCGAATGTTAACAGATTATCTTAATGGTGAAAAAAGTAAAAATAAAAATAAGTATGAAGAGATGTGTAAACATACTTCAGGAATGGAGCAACGGTCAACCGAGGCCGAACGCGCTTCTATAAAATATAAACAGGTTGAGTTTTTAAAAGATAAAATTGGCGAAGAGTTCGAGGGAATAATCTCTGGAGTAACTGAATGGGGCTTTTATGTTGAGTTAAATGATAGTAAATGCGAAGGGCTGGTTCATATTCGTGAATTGGATGATGATTATTATTTTTTCGATGAGGATAACTATTCCATTATTGGTAAGCGAAATAAAAAAGTTTACCAGCTAGGGGATGCTGTTGTGATTAAAATTATGCGGGCTGATTTGGAGAAGAAACAACTGGATTTTACCTTGGGATAAAAAAACAAAATAACTCATAATTTATTATTTGTAAAGGTTTTGGCATTATTGAAATATTGTTGAAACCTTTTTTTTAAAAAAAATCAAAATTAGAATATTCGAAAATAATGGTCGAGTTTTTTGGAAAATACAAAACCTAAATCTAACTTTGGACTTATTTTAAAAAGTATTCGAAAAAAATGATAAAGGAGCACATTAAGGAAAAAAGAAAAAGAATAAAGCAAAAGATCGTAGAAATTGCTTCTGGAGTTTTTAGTCAGTTTGGTTTCAAAAAAGCTACTATGGATGACATTGCCAAAGCCTCTGGAATGGGGAAAAGTTCAATTTATTATTATTTTAAAAGTAAAGAAGAGGTTTTTGAGGCCGTTGTCAAACAAGAAGTTGATATTATTAGTCAAGAGCTCAATGAAAAGGTTTTATCCACTGACGATAATCCTAAAGAGAAAATACGTAACTATGTTTTAATTCGCATGCATAATTTAAAGGAGATGGTTAACTTTTATGAAACGTTAAAAAATGATTATTTGGCTAACTTTGCATTTACTGAACGAATAAGGGAAGAGTACGATATTGAAGAACAACAGATTATACAAAATATTTTACAAGAGGGTTTGGAACAAGGGTTATTTAAGCTAAAAGAGACAAAGCTTACAGCCATAACCCTGACTACCGCATTAAAAGGGCTTGAATCGGCCTTATTAATAAAGAATGAATTTGACATTCAAGATTTAGAGATGCATCTTGATTATATGCTTGAGATATTGTTTTATGGGATTGTAAAATAAAAAATTTAGAGAAGAATGAAAGCAAAACTAATAATGCTTTTTCTAATATCATGGGGAACTGTTTTTGCACAAAACCAAGGATTAAGTTTAAATGATTGTCGGGACAGTGCATTAGAGCATAATCGAAAAATTAAAATGGCGAACGAGCACCAGTTTACCTTAGGGTCGTTAAAAAAATATGCAAAAACACAGTATCTGCCAAATTTTAGTATAAACGGTGGATATATGCGAATGAACCGGGAGTTTAGTTTGTTGAATGAAGATATTTTTTTGCCGGTTATCCCTGGAGAATCAGTTGTAAATGGAAGCTTTAATCAACTTGTTTTTTTTACTAACCCACAATTGAAAGAGGAGACCTTTTTTTTAAATCCTGATGGTACCATTGCACAAGATGCTGATGGGAACTACCTTTTTAAAAATTATGCATATCTACCGGCTGAAGAGGCTACCATTAGTTTAGAAAATATTTTTATAGCCAATATTGGTATGATTCAACCGGTGTATATGGGTGGGAAAATACGTGAGCTTAACAAAATGGCTGAATATGGGGAGAATCTTTTCATGGCAAAAAAAGAAGTAACTCAAGCAGAAGTTATTCTTTCTACCGACCAAAAATACTGGAACGTAATCTCGTTATTGGAGAAAGTGAAACTTACTACCAAATACAAAAAGATGATTGACCATTTAATTAATGATTTAAATAATCTTTACGCAGAAGGTATAATTACACAAAACGAAATTCTAAAAGCAAAAGTTAAATATAATGAGGTGGATTTAAAACTACTGAAAGCAACGAATGGTTTAAAACTTGCGCGCATGTCGTTAAATCAAACCATTGGTTTTTCTTTAGATACTGTCGTGATGTTGTCAGATAGTCTGGAAGTAAACAACTTGCTTAAAGAAAGTGATGATTATGCTGAAATGGCTTTAAACAACAGACCGGAAATTGATATGGTAAACAGTACGCTTAATATGGCCGAATCGGGAGAAAAAATAATGAAATCACGCTATTTGCCTAATATCGGCTTTACAGCCAATTATATGTTTACAAACCCTAATCCTTATAATGGTTTTGAAAAAGAATTTGGGGGTGATTGGAATATAGGTGTGCTGGTTAATATCCCCTTGTATCATTTTGGTGATAAAAAACATACTCTTCAAGCGATGCGGCATGAAAAAAATGCTGTAGAACAAAAATATCTTGAAACTAAGGAACTTATAGCATTGGAGGTACAACAAACAATGTTTAAATATACCGAATCGATTAAAAAAGTAGAACTTACTCAATCATCGTTAAAACAAGCCGAAGAGAATCTGAAACTTACCAAAGACAGTTTTGAGGAAGGAATGGTAGGCTCCACCGATTTGCTTGAAGCGCAAACCATGTGGCAACAAGCTTATGCTGAATTTATTGAAGCAAAAGCGGAATATAAAATTTGCGAATCGGAGTTATTAAAAGTTACCGGACAGTTAAACGATTAAAACCTAAGAAGAAATGAAAAATAATCTCAAAATATTAATCATTATCCTGGTATTATTCTCAGGATGTAAAAATGGTGAAGAAAAAAATCGGGATACGGAAAAAGTGATTCCGATAACTGTGGTAAAAACGGAGAAAAAAAATTATATCCCAACCACAAGCTATTCCGGAACGGCAAAAGCCAACAAGGAAGCAAACCTGGGAACAGCAATCCCCGGAAGGGTTGAAAAAATTTACTTTAACGAAGGGGGAAAAGTAAAAAAAGGGGACTTAATCGCAGAATTATCATCAGAACTATATTTACAAGCGTTAGTTGAAAATCGTGCACTCGAAAAAGATTTCGAACGTATCGCCCGATTAAAAGAAAAAGGTAGCGTTACCCAGCAAGATTTTGATCATCTTAAAGCCCGGTACGAAGCTTCCAAAGCAAAAACCCGTATGATGAAAAATAATACGGAAATTCGTGCTCCCTTCTCCGGAACAATTGTAGATTATTTAGTTAATGAAGGAGAAAATTTTCTGTTTTCACCCAGTTTAAAAACAGGATACTCAATGACCTCTGGAGTGGTTAAACTGATGCAGCTCGATATCATTAGGGTAGAAATTGGTATCAACGAAAAAGATATAGCCAACATTAATATTGGACAAAAAGCAGAAGTAATTTTCGATGCCTATCCTCAAAAAGTATATTCAGGAGAAGTTACTAAAATTGCTCCAATCCTATCTACTTTATCACGAACAGCAAAAGTGGAAATTCGTATTCAAAACAAAGGTTTTTTGATTAAGCCTGGTATGTATGGAAAAGTAAATTTGATATTACCTGAACAAGAGGCTGTTTTTGTTCCTTTGAAAGCGATTTACAGACAACCGGGAACCGGGAATGATTTTGTATTTCAGATTAAGAACAATAAAGCATATCGGATACCCATTGAAAGAATTTATTATCTCAAAGATCAGGTTGCTGTTTCCGGTATCGATTCAGACATTACCATTGCTTTAGCGGGCAAAAATAAACTTACCGAAGGAACTCCAATAGAAATAAAAAAGTAGTGTGTAAAATTTAAAGAATAAGTAAAAAATGAACCTACCAAAAATATCTGTTCAAAGACCTATAACAACCTTAATGGCTTTTATGGCTATTTTACTTTTCGGGTTAGTTTCTTTACAACGATTGCCACTGGATATTATGCCTGAAATGGAAATACCTACATTAACCGTGATGACGGTATATCCGGGAGCATCAGCTGATGAAGTAGAGCAACAGGTAACCAGGCCTTTGGAAGAGATTCTTGCCGGTTCGGAAAATTTAAGAAAATTAACTTCAACCTCAAAAGAAAATGTTTCTTTTATTGCTCTTCAGTTTGATTGGGGCGCAGATATTACAGAAGCAGCTAATAATGCACGGGATCTTATTGAGTTAAAAAAAATGGATTTGCCTGATGAAGCCAACAATCCAGTGATATATAAAGTTAATTCATCGCTTTTTCCTATTCTGGTATATGGTGTAACAGCCAAGGAAAATTATTATGGCATTAATCATATTATTGAAAATAAGATTGCAAGTCCGCTAAAAAAAGTCAATGGTGTTGGGTCTGTAATATATGTTGGTCAGCCTCAGCGAGAGATAAAAATTCATGTTGATCCATATAAAATATCTGCCTACGGCATGTCCATTAGTCAGATTGCTACTATTTTAAAAGCCGAAAATCTGAATATCCCCGGAGGTAATATTGAGGTTGGTATTAGTGATTTTGCTGTAAAAGTACCGGGTAAATTTGAAAGTATTGAACAAATAGAAAATATCGCTCTGATTAATTTTAATAATAAAATTATTCGATTAAAAGATATAGCAACGATTAAAGACGGGTATAAAGATAAAGATGAGATAGCCCGTTCGAAAAATGGATTGGGTGTAGCGCTAATGATTCAAAAGCAATCGGGAGTAAATACGTTGGAGGTAGCAAAAGGCATAAGAACAAAAATTAATGAAATAAAAGAAAGCCTTCCACCCGATATGGAAGTTTTCGAAATTATAAATACCGACGAGTTGATTGTGCAATCAATAAAAAACCTTACACAAACACTCTGGTGGGCCCTTTTATTTGTTGTTATTGTTGTTTTTGTTTTTTTGCGAGAATGGAGATCTAGTTTAATCGTTTTCCTTACCATTCCTTTTTCACTTATTGTAGCTTTTATTGTAATGTTTGTGATTGATTATACCATCAATATTTTTTCATTAATGGCTATTGTTATAGCCATTGGAATGGTGGTAGATAATGCTATTGTTGTACTCGAAAATATTACCCGTCATATTGAACAGGGTTCAAGGCCAAAACAAGCTTCAATTTTTGGGTCAAGCGAAATGGGAATGGCTATTACAGCATCTACAGCTACAACGTTAATGGTTTTTATTCCCATGATTTTTGTAGGGGGGGTGGTTGGTTTGCTTTTTAAGCAATTAGCTATTATTACTTCGGTTACCATGGTGGCTTCACTAATAACGGCTTTGTCACTTACCCCCATGATTTCATCACAACTTTTAAGAGGATTGAAAAAAGAAGAAAAACCCAAAAAGAAAACACGTCTTTTTGTATGGAGTGAATCGATGTTTGTAAAACTGGAGAAAATCTATAAAGATTCACTTCACTGGGTCATCTATCATAAAATATTTACATTGATTACCGCATTATTCATTTTTGCGGGTGTATTAATATTAGGTAAAAACCTCGGGTCGGATTATATTCCACAATTTGATGCGGGAGATTTAATTGTGGTCATTGAAACGGAAGTAGGTACCAGTGCCGAAGAAACCGATCGGGTTGCTCAAAAAGTAATGGAGGTTGTTCGTGAGGAAGTTCCTGAAATGATTCCCACTTCATTGTCATCCATTACTGGACAAACTGAAAAAGGAACACTATCATCCGTAGGATTTACCGAAGGGAAAAATGTAACGACCATATTGGCACATTTAGTTCTTCCCGACGAGAGAGAACGGTCAGCCAAAGAAATAGGCGAGGCATTACGGTTAAAAATAGCAGAAATACCTGAAATCAATAAGTTTCATATTACCGCAGGAAGTATCATATCCGAAGCCATTACCGGAAATGTAAAACCGATTGAAGTAGAAATTACAGGGGATGATTTTGATGAAATTAATCAATTAGCCCAAACGGTTTATCAGGAGATGTTGGAAGTAAAGGGGTTTACTGATTTACAAACTTCTATTGATCAAGGAAAGTTGGAATTGCAGATAGATATCGATAAGGATAAAGCAACTGCAATGGGGCTTAACACAGCATTAATTGCTTCGCAAATACGGCAAAGCATTTATGGAACCTCTGCAGGTAAATTCACCGAAAAAGGAGAAGAGTATGAAATAAATATCCGTTATGCTCCCAAGTATAGAGAAAAGATCGAGTCATTATCGGATATTATGCTTACCAACTTAATGGGAGACCAAATAAACCTTTCGGCTGTAGCCGAAATAAAAACAGGATTAGGTCCACTGGCCATAAATCATAAGTCGCAGCAACGCATTGTTAAAGTTATGGCTAGCTTGTCAGGGACTTCCCTGGGCGAAGGAGCAAAGGAGGTAGAAAAAATTATTAAAAATGTAGATATCCCCTCGGGAGTGAGTATCAATATTGCCGGTCAGTTATCTGACCAAAGCGAGTCATTTCAGGATCTTTACTTGATCTTATTTATTGGGATTTTATTAGTTTATATGGTTATGGCAGCTCAATTCGAATCATTTAAAGATCCATTTATCATTATGTTTGCCGTACCTTTTACCATTGTTGGAATTATACTTGCTTTTTTCGTTACCGGATTAACGCTTAGTGTTACCACTTTTATTGGTGTTATTATGTTGATGGGAATTGTGGTAAATAATGGAATTGTATTAGTTGATTATACCAATTTATTAAGAAAACGTGGATATGATCTTACCGAGGCTGTTTTAGAAGCAGGGCGTTCGCGTATGCGCCCGGTGCTAATGACTTCGTTTACTACGATGCTGGGAATGTTGCCCATGGCGTTAAGCCAGGGTATGGGACGTGAGATGTACTCGCCTTTGGGTGTTACCATTATTGGCGGATTGTTAGTTTCAACAGTCATCACCCTTATTCTTGTGCCAACAATTTATAGTGTTTTTCATAAAAATGATAACAAATAAAAAGCGTACTCTATGAAAATGATATATATAACTTGTAATGTAAGCGTTCGAGAACCCTTACTAAAGATGCTCGAAGAAAACAATATTAAAGATTACCAGGTAATTGAGCAGGTCCCTGCAAAATCGGTTAAGGGCGACCCACGTTTAAATACTGCCGTTTGGCCGGGCTATAACTCTTCAATTTTAATACAATTTAGCGACGATGTAAGAGCTAAAGAGCTCATGCAAAAAATTAAAGTGTTTAATCAAAAAGCATTTAATGACAACGAACTAGTTACTGTCTGCTCGTGGACATTAGATGATTATTTTTATGAGTAGCCAGAAAAAATGAAAAAATAATACTTAGGGTTTTAGATGTTTTTTGTTAGAATATTATGATGCATAAATTTTTTTATCTTTCATATTGCAAACGAAAATCTATCCATCATGAAATTGATCAAAATTTTAACAATAACTTTCATCACATTATTGTTTTTTGTTCCTGATTTAAAAGCCCAGGATGCGGATAAAATTTTAGGTTATTGGCTAACTCAGGATGGTGATTCCCAGGTAAAAATTTTTAAAGCTAAAAAGGGGAAGTATTATGGCGATATTCGATGGCTCGAAGAACCTTACGAAGATGACGGGACACCTAAAAAGGATACCGAAAACTCAGATTCAGAGCTGCAAAAAAGGACTATTTTAGGATTACAAATATTAAAAGGATTTACTTACGATAGTAAAGACAATGAATGGGTTGACGGGACTATTTATGATCCAAAAAACGGGAAAACGTACAAATGTTATATGTGGTTCGAAGATGGAAACGATAAGATATTACATGTAAAAGGGTTTATAGGTTTTTCAATGCTGGGAAGAGAGGTAGAATGGGTTAGAGAAGAGAAATTGAAAGATTAATCGGGAACGATCTATTGTTAGCCTTTATACCCAAAGATTTTTTTGGTTTTAATTTGTTTCGCCACATATTTAGGAACCATTTTTTCCCAACGATTATCATTGGCTTCAATTAATCGAATTATTTCACGCGGATCGATGGGTAACCATTTCGTTTTTGCCTGACGCAGATTGCGTATTTTTCGGTTATCAACCAAATAATTAAAAATATGTTTAACGTCGGGTTCCATTTCTACATCATCTACCAGAAGTACTTTTCCTGTATTCCGGTCTAAAGCCGGATAAATATAAAATCGTGTATGGACAGGGAACATTCGACCCATTGCTTCTAATATGCCACCCCGTAAGTGGGTATAATATTTCTTTTCCAACACTTTTTTAAAGGTAGGAACACCTAAAATAACCCGTAAATTATGAATTCTAAAACGGCTAAAATAGTCCACCAGCTTATAAAATTCTTTAAAATTGGACACTAAAACATTCTGTCCCATTCCATTTAAAAGATCTACCCGGTCTAAGAAATCTCGTTCGTTAATTTCTCCTTCTTCTAAAAGGTTGTTTAATGTGATTTCACAAATCTGGAGAGTGTTTTCCGGGGAAAAATTTTTGTCTTCTTTAAATAAGGCATAAGATGTTTTTAAAATATCAAAACCTACATAGGTTATGGGGCGGAAGCGCCCTCGCAAGACCAATGCATTTTTTTTATATAAAAAATCTCCGGGTTGATGTACATTTCCGTATCGATCAAACATTACCGCCGGAGTCATTCCGTTTTTTACCAACTGAACACATAACAATCGGTTGTCAACATATGATAGATCATGGCCTTTCATCCGCGCCATAGTTATCTCTATCCTGTCGGTATCCAAATTATCCAATAACGATTGTAAAAACAGATTCGGGTTATCAGTGTAACGAAAACAGGCAAAAATTAAATTTACCCCTATTGTTCCTAGCGTATATTGCTGCAATACAGCATCATTTTCAAGCAACCGTACATGGATCACAACCTCATTCGGCTCGCCAGGATTGGTTAATTCAAATTTTATCCCTACCCAGCCATGCCCTTGATTTGACTTTTGAAAATTTATGGTTTCAACCGTATTTGCAAATGAAAAAAAGCGAACTTGTGCATTACGTTTATTGTGTAGAATCGTTTTTAACTCATTGTATTCTTCATCAAGCATCTTTTCAAGTCTGTTAAGACTCACATATCGGCCACTCTTCCCTTTGTTGTAAAAATGATCGCTAAATGTTTTATCATATGCTGATATGGTTTTTGCAATGGTTCCTGAAGCACCACCCGCTTGAAAAAAAGCACGGGCAACCTCCTGGCCTCCTCCAATTTCTGCTATTGAGCCATAAATACCTGTATCTAAGTTCAATAACAGTGCTTTACGTTTGGTGCTGTATATTTCTCGTTCCATGCTTATATTTTACTACTAAAATAAGGACGCCCAACTCTAAAAACAAAAATATGCTGGAAAAGTTTTAAAAGTTATTTTCTCGTAAAAGAATAGAATGTTTTGATTTATTATTTATAAAAATTTATTAATTTAGAATAAAGATTTACAGTATATTATGAAACCCTCATGCAATAAAATACACAACCTGTCTGCCTACAGGCAGGCAAGAATATGAACCGAAGCGAAGCTGAGTTCACGAATACCAAATTAAAAAATATATTTATGAGTAATAAATTTTGAGGGTTCCATGGTATTTGAAATACAGAAGTAGAAATTAGCAATTGTATTTACTTGAATAAAGGAGTATAACATAAATATATGCGAATGAAAATTCTTTTTGAACCACTGAAAGATTTTTTTAATCTTATATATCCCAATTTATGTTTGGTTTGTAATAATCACCTGGTGTCGCAG
>Ga0209931_1000014_pt1 | contig 93934 bp, 80 predicted proteins | sample SalPonR1_B_D1_MG_FD_185697 | JGI IMG/M metagenome (GOLD analysis project Ga0209931, IMG submission 185697) | Salt pond soil microbial communities from South San Francisco under conditions of wetland restoration - Salt Pond MetaG R1_B_D1_MG... ...
CTTGCGTTGCCGGCGAATGTTAACCCGGAACGGCCGCAGGCGGCGGGCCGGTCGCGGCCCCCGATGCCCGATTTCGGGAACTGCGCATTGGACTGACGCCGCGGCATGGGTTCTAATCGCCGCATGCGCAGGCTGACCGCCATCGCCGTGATCGTGAGCATCCTGGCCGCCTCGGCCGGGGAGCTGGCACACGCCTGCGCGATGGACGTCCTGCCGCAGCCCGCCGCGCAGACCATCGCTGCGGCCGCAAGTGACGGGGACTCCGCCATGCCCTGCCACGGCACCGACCCGCAACCCGCCGGCGTTACCATGGATCCGCCCCTGGATCCATCCATGGATCCATCCATGGATCAGTCCACGGATCAGACCATGGACTGCTGCGACCAGGATGCCCCGGCCGCCCACTGCATCGATTGCCTCTGCACCGCGGTCAGCATGCCGTTGAGCGCGCTGGAGTGGGCGGTTGCGCAGGCTCTGCCGGCGCCGGCCCGGCATGCGCTGCCGCTCTCCGCCGCGCCGCCCCCGGAACGCGCCCCCGAGTACCTCCTCAGACCTCCGATCGTCGTCTCCTGACAGTCCGCCTGGCGGCGGACCGCTGTCGCACGCGTCCGCGCGGCGACCGAACGAAGACGAATGACGGAGACTTCACATGTTTATCCGACACTGCGTGGGTATGTTGCTCACGCTGAGCCTGACGGCAGTATTCCTGCCGCGAGGCTGGGCCGCCGACGAGGCGCCGCTCGCCCTCACGGCGGAGATGCTCACCGAGGAGGTGCTCGCCGCGAACCGGGCGCTGGCCGGGCGGCGCGCCGCCACCGCCGCGCGGCTGAGCGAGGCCGAGGCCGCCGACGACCTCGATGATCCGCGCCTCATGCTGGGCACCGCGCCCAACACCTTCGGCCACCGGGTGGACGGCCGCGGCCTGATCCAGTTCAGCCAGAGCCTGCCCTGGCCCGGCAAGCGCGGGCTGCGCGGCGACGTCGCGCTGGCGATGGCCGACGCATCCGGCGAATCCGAGCGCGTACTCGCCCGGGAGCTGGCGGCCCGCGCCGAAAGGCTCTGGGCGGAATGGTGGTACGTGCACGAGGCGCTGGCTCGCAGCGCCGAGGAAATCCGTCTGGTGGAAGAGCTAGAGCCCGTCGCCGAGGCGCAATACGCCGCCGGCCTGGGGCTGCAGCAGGACCTGCTGCGCGTGCAGACCCGGGCGCTGCGGCTCGAGCATCAGCGCCTCGCGCTCGAGCAGCGACGCACGGCGCTGGTCGCCGAGATCAACGCGCTCAGGGGACGGGCGGCCGATGCGCCGCTGCCGAGTCCGGCACCCATGCCGCCGGCCCCGCTGGTGGCGCCGGAGGACGAGCTGGCCGATGCGCTCGTCGCGACCCATCCGGCACTGGCGCAGATCGATGCCTCGCTCGCCGGCGCCCGCGCCCGGCTGCAGCTGGCCCACAAGGATTACTGGCCCGACTTCCGCGTCTACACGGGCTATGTCGGCACGCTGGACCCGGCGCAGAAGCGCTGGCAGATCGGCGCCGAGATCAACCTGCCGTTCGGCGGCGACAAGCGGCGCTCCGCGGTCTCTTCCGCGGAACTCGAGGAGGACCGCCTGCAGGCCGAACGGGAGGACCTGGCGTTCCGGCTCCGCGCCGAACTGCGCTCGCTGCTCGCCCGCCTCGACGAGGCCGAGCAGACCGTCGCGCTGTACCGGGACCGGCTCGTGCCCCTGTCGCAGCAGGGACTGGACGCGGCCCGCGCCGACTTCGAGTCCGGCCGCGGGGAATTCGCCAACGTGATCGATGCGGAGACGGCTCTGCTCGATGCAAAACTCACGCTCGCCCGCGCGCGCGCCGACCGGCTGATGACCGTCGCCGGCATCGAGGCGCTGACGGGCATCGACGCCGACGTCGGGAGGACATCCCCATGAAACCACAATCCATGTTCTGGGCCATCGTGATCGTCGTGACGGCCATCTCCGGGGTGCTGGGCTTCTGGCTGGGCGGCACCGATGGCGGCCAGGCGCCCGGCGCCGCAGCCGATGCCGGCGACAGCGGCGAGAGGGAGATCCTGTACTGGGTCGCGCCCATGGATCCGAACTACCGCCGGGACGAGCCCGGCAAGTCGCCGATGGGCATGGATCTCGTGCCCGTCTACGCGGACGGGGCCGGCGGCGACGACGCCGGCATCGCCGTCTCCTCCGCCGTGCGCCAGACGCTGGGCGTGCGCACCGCAACGGCGGAGCGGGGGGAGTTCGCCCGCCGGTTGGACACCGTCGGCTACACCGTCTGGGACGAATCCACGGTGACCATGTATCACCCGCGGGCAGAGGGCTGGCTCGAGTCCTTCGCCGTCGCGAGCGTCGGCGATCGCGTGGAGGCCGGGGAGGTGCTGTATACGCTGTTCTCGCCCAAGCTGATCTCCGCGCAGCAGGAACTGCTGACGGCCCGGGCCTCGGGCAATGCGTCGCTGACCCGCGCAGCGCGGGATCGTCTGCGTGCGCTCGGCCTCACCGCAGAGCAGATCGCGGGCATCGAGCGCGGCGGCAGCGTGCAGCAGAACTTGCCGAGACGGGCGGGGCAGGACGGCGTGGTAATCGCCATGGAGGGCCGGGACGGCAACTACGTCACGCCCGCCACCCACGTTCTGACCATCGCCAATCTCTCGACCATCTGGGCCGAGGTGGAGGTCTTCGAACAGGACATCGGCTGGATGGCCGAGGGTCTGCCGGCCCACGCCCGCTTCGAGGCCTACCCCGGTGAGACCTGGGAAGGTCGGATCGCCTACATCTATCCGGCCCTCGATCCGGAGACGCGCACCCTCAGGCTGCGTCTGGTGTTCGAAAACGCCGACCGCCGGCTCCGTCCGAACATGCTGGCCAAGGTGCGCATCCAGGGCGAGCCCCGGCCGGACGTGCTCCACATCCCGCGTGAGGCGGTAATCCGCTCCGGCGCCGGAGAGCGCGTGGTGCTGGACGCCGGCGACGGCCGCTTCCGCGTGCAGCCGGTGGTGACCGGGCTCGCCAGCGGCAGCGACGTCGAGGTGCTCGGGGGTCTGGCCGCGGGCGACCGTGTGGTGACCTCGGGGCAGTTTCTGCTGGATGCCGAGGCCGGCGGCGAGCAGGCGCTCGCGCGGCTGGAGGAGCCGGATCCCCATGCCGGCCACGACATGGAGGGGATGGATCATTCCGACCACGACATGGAGGGCATGGATCACTCCGGGCGCGACATGGGGGGGATGGATCACTCGGATCACGACATGGAAGGCATGGACCACAGCGGCCATGACATGAGCGGCAACGGCAACGATGCGGAGTCCGGCCGATGATCGGCGCAATCATCGGCTGGTCGATCCGCAACCGGGGCCTGGTCCTGGCCGGCCTGGTCGCGCTGGCGATCGCGGGCACGCTGAACCTGCGCACACTGCCCGTGGATGCGATCCCGGATCTGTCCGACGTGCAGGTGATCGTGAAGACGTCCTACCCCGGCCAGGCGCCCCAGGTGGTCGAAGACCAGGTGACCTATCCCCTTACCACGGCGATGCTGTCGGTGCCGGGAGCGGAGACCGTGCGCGGCTACTCCTTCTTCGGCGACTCGTACGTCTACATCATCTTCGACGACGATACCGACCTGTACTGGGCGCGCTCCCGGGTGCTCGAGTACCTGAGCCAGGTGGCGCCGCGGCTGCCGGCCGAAGCCCGGCCGGCCATCGGGCCGGACGCCACCGGGGTGGGCTGGATTTACGAATACGCCCTGGTGGACCGCACCGGGCAACACGACCTCTCCCAGCTCCGCGCTATCCAGGACTGGTTTCTGAAGTACGAACTCCAGACCGTGCCCGGCGTGGCGGAGGTGGCCACCGTCGGCGGCATGGTGAAGCAGTACCAGGTGGTGGTGGACCCGGATCGGCTGCGTTCCTTCGATCTCACTCTGCCGGCCATCCGCGACGCCATCCGCCGGGGCAACTCGGAGGTGGGCGGCTCGGTCATCGAGATGGCCGAGACCGAGTTCATGGTGCGCGCGACGGGCTACATCAAGGGCCTCGAAGAGCTGCGCCAGATTCCGGTGAAGATCTCGCCGGAAGGCACGCCGGTGCTGCTGGAGGAGGTGGCGGAGATCCGCCTGGGGCCGCAGCTGCGGCGCGGCATCGCCGAGCTGGACGGCGAGGGCGAGGTCACCGGCGGCATCATCGTCATGCGCTTCGGCGAGAACGCCCAGCGGACCATCGATGCGGTGAAGGCGCGCATCGAGGAGCTGCGCCCGAGTCTGCCCGAGGGCGTGGAGATCGTGACCACCTATGACCGATCGGAGCTCATCGGCCGCGCCATCGACACGCTGCAGGGCAAGCTGGTGGAGGAGTTCCTGCTGGTGGCGCTGATCTGCGCCATCTTCCTGCTGCACGCCCGCTCGGCGCTGGTGGCCGTGGCCACGCTGCCCCTGGGCATCCTCGCCGCGCTGCTCATCCTGCGCGCGCAGGGCCTGAACGCCAACATCATGTCCCTGGGCGGCATTGCGATCGCCATCGGCGCGATGGTGGATGCCGCCATCGTTATGATCGAGAACACCCACAAGCACCTGGCGGAGGACAAGTCCGGACGTAACCGCTGGGAGGTCGTGGCAAAGGCGACCACCGAGGTGGGGCCGCCCATCTTCTTCTCGCTGCTGATCATCACGCTGTCGTTCCTGCCGGTATTCACGCTGGAGGCCCAGGAGGGCCGTCTGTTCGCGCCGCTGGCCTGGACCAAGACCTGGGCCATGGCCGCCTCGGCCGCGCTGGCCATCACCGCGGTGCCGGTATTGATCGGCTACCTGCTACGCGGCCGCATCCGGCCGGAGGAGGCCAACCCGGTGAATCGTGCGCTCACCGCCGCCTACCGGCCGGTGATCGGCTGGGTCAGCCGGGCGCCGTGGCTGTTCGTGGCGGCGGGTCTGCTGCTGATGCTCTCGGCGCTGTACCCGGCCAGCCGGCTCGGCACCGAGTTCATGCCGCCGCTGGATGAGGGCGACTGGATGTACATGCCCACCACCCGGCCGGGACTGTCCATCGGCGAGGCTGGGCAGCTGCTGCAGCAGACCGACCGGCTCATCAAGAGCGTGCCCGAGGTGGCCCAGGTGTTCGGCAAGATCGGCCGGGCCGAGACGGCCACCGACCCGGCGCCGCTCACCATGATCGAGACGCTGATCCGCTTCAAGCCGGAGAGCGAGTGGCGCGAGGGTTACGACATCGAGGACATCCGTGCCGAGATACGCGAGCGCGTGCAGCTGCCGGGGGTGACGAACGCCTGGGTGATGCCCATCAAGACCCGCATCGACATGCTGGCCACCGGCATCAAGACGCCGGTGGGCATCAAGATCAACGGGCCCGACCTGGACGTGATCCAGGGGCTGGGCGTGCGCATCGAGGAGCTGCTGCCCGAGGTGGAGGGCACCGCTTCCGTGTTCGCCGAGAAAGTGGCCGGGGGGCGCTACGTGGTGGTGGACATCGAGCGGGGCAAGGCGGCCCGTTACGGGCTGAACATCGCCGACGTGCAGACGGTGGTCATGAGCGCCGTGGGCGGCATGAACGTCACCGAGACCGTAGAAGGTCTGCAGCGCTTCCCGGTGAACCTGCGTTATCCCCGCGCCGTACGCCAGAACGTGGAGGCCATCCGGGATCTGCCGGTGGTGACGCCCGGCGGCGCGCGCATCCGTCTCGGCGACGTGGCTCGCGTGGAAGTGGAGGACGGCCCGCCCATGCTGAAGAGCGAGAACGGTCGGCTGACCGGCTGGGTGTACGTGGACATCGACGGGCGCGACGTGGGCTCCTACGTGGAGGCCGCTCGGGAGCTCCTGCGCGAACGGCTCGATCTGCCGGCGGGCTATTCGCTGCACTGGTCGGGACAGTACGAGTACATGGAGCGGGCGAAGGAGCGCCTGGTACTGGTGGTGCCGTTCACGCTGGCCATCATCGCGTTGTTGCTGTATCTGGCGTTCCGGGGCCTCACGGAGGTGCTGATCGTCCTCGGCACGGTGCCCATGTCGCTGACCGGCGGCATCTGGCTGCTGTACTGGATGGACTTCGACCTCTCCGTGGCCGTCGCGGTGGGGTTCATCGCGCTGGCCGGCGTCGCCGTCGAGATCGGCGTGCTGATGCTCGTTTACCTGGACCTGGCGCTGGGCCAGCGCCGGGAGGAGGGCGGTCCGCTGGACCGGGACGGGCTCCGGGACGCCGTGCGGGACGGCGCGTTGCGCCGGCTGCGGCCGATCGTGATGACCATGGCCTCCATCACAATCGGCCTGCTGCCGATCCTGTGGGGCGGCGGCACCGGCGCCGAGGTGATGCAGCGCATCGCCGCGCCCATGATCGGGGGCATGGTCAGCACGCTTGCCCTGGCCCTGCTGGTGATCCCGGCGATCTATCTCATCTGGAAGCGCCGGAGCCTGGCCACGGGCTGAGCCGGGTCAGGCCGCGGCGCTCTCCGGGCGGTTGGAGTGGCGGTCGAGGAACTCCGCGATGCGCCGGATGGCCTCGCGCGCCTCGGCCGAGACCGGCTCGAAGATCTGCCAGACGTGGACCATGTCCGGCCACAGCTGCAGTTCGGCCGGGGAGCCGGCGGCCCGTGCCTTGTTCACGTAGCGGCGGCAGTCGTCCGTGAGCATCTCGCTCGTCGAGGCCTGGATCAGCGTCGGCGGCAGGTTCGAGAGGTCGCCGAAGATGGGCGAGATGAGTGGGTTCTGGGGCTTCATGCGGGCCAGGTAGAGCGTGGCGTAGGCCAAAGCCCAGCGTGGCACCCTCATCAGCGGCCCGAGCATCGGGCCCAGCATCTCGTCGGTCACGATGTTGGAGCGCATGCTGGGGCTGGAGTAGGTGCTGTCCGTGATGGGCGACAACGCGACAGCGGCGTCCGCCTGCCGCAGGCCGTGATCGCGGATCCAGGCGATCAGCGCCAGCGTGAGGTTACCGCCCGCCGAATCGCCGGCCACGTACGCATCCGCCGGTTCGCTCTCGCCGTCCGGGCCGTGCCCGAGCATCCAGCGCCAGGCCGTCTGGCAGTCCTCGATGCTCGCGATGCGCGGGTGCTCCGGCATCAGCCGGTAGTCGACGGCCAGCACCGAAACACCGCAAGTGCGCGCCAGCGCCGCCGTCAGCGTGCGGTGGCTCGCCGGACTGCCCACGTAGAACGCGCCGCCGTGGATGTAAAGCAGCCGGCGGGAGGGATCGGAGTCCGGCGCCAGCACCCATTCCCCGGGGACGCCGTCGGCCGTGACCGTGCGACGGTCGACGCCCAGCTTGTCGTCCGGGGCGATTTCCGGGAAGCCCCGGTCCACCAGTTCACGGATGGTATGCAGCCGCTGCTTGCGCGGCGCCGCGTCGATCTGCGATCCCAGTTCCTGCAGCATGCGGGAGATCTCCCGGTTGTCCTCCCCCGGCCTGTCGCTGGCGCTCGCGAGCTTGCCGGCCGGCTGGTCCCAACGATCCAGGTTCGGGCCGCGCAGGAACACGCGGGCGCCGAGCCACAGCAGCGCGATGACGAGGATGACGTAGAGGATGATCTGCAGGAGGGTGTCCATGGGGTCTCCGTCGGCGATTGTTCCGGGCAGTTTACCGGAACGGGGGCGGTGACTTCAGTGGGGAGCCGCGGACGGTCCGGAGACCGCTGCGAGTGCGACTTCAATTGGATTCGAGAAGACGTTTCAGCGGCAACGTGGGGTCGGGTTGCTGCGCTGTTCGCTTCTGTCGGCGAAGCGGACCAACGGTTTTATCGTGTCTCTCGTGTGCTTGCTTGGACTTTCGGTTGCGGGAATCGTGCCCTCAGGGAGAGGAAATGGTTGCTCTCCGGCCAGGAACGTACCGAGTGGCGCCGCGACCGTACATCAGTGGAGGCCCGGGTCCCGGTGCAGTCGTTACGCCGGGGTTGGCGCCGCTCCGGATAGAACGGCGGCGGGCGTTGCCCGCCGCCTCCCTGCGTCTATCGCTCGTCAGTCACGAATCTTCCCCGACCGTATGCTCTCCACCACATACACCCGGGCATCGTCACAGTCGTCGATCCTGGTGAAGATCTCCTGAGACACGTCGCGTCCGCCTTGATTGGCGAAGTTTTCTATATCGGACCCGACCTCTTCGAAACTGGCGTAGGCAGAGACGACTTTGTAGTCGAATTCGGCATCGCCGCCGCCGAACATCGGCATCCAGTGATAATAGGCAGCCTTGGAGCCCGACTTTTCGAGGTGGTCCATCCATTTCAGCTCCGCCGCCTTGACGTCAGTGTATCGGTATCCCTCATTGAGCTCGCAGTCCATGATGCTGATAACTCCCGACCCGGGCGCTCCACCGGCCGGAGGTGCCTTATACATGGCGGACGAGTAGGCTACGTGCGCGCCGCAATCCAGCACCTCTTCGAATGCCGCATTCATTTCCCTGCCGTCCGATATCCAGTTCTGCAGGCCCGCACCCATGGCATTGCCATCCGCGTAGGCGCCTAGCCAGAGGATGTCGAAATCCTGCGCCGGCGTGTAGAAGAACGGCCTGAGTAGCCAGGCAGAATAATCGTCCATGTCATTATCGTCGGCGAACTTGTTCCACCGTTCGATCACCTTGGACAGATCCGTATCATCCTTACCCTGCTGGAAGTTGCACGCATACAACTCGACCGGTAAGACCTTGCCCATGCCCTCGGCGCTGACCTGAGCGAAACCCGGTGTGGCGCTCAGCAGCAGGCTGGCAACGGCCCAGCAGATTACGGTTTTAAGACCTTGCATAACTCTCCCCCTGTGCCTGTTCGGCGTTTTGATGTAACCGCTCATCGGCGGTCGGCTTTTTCGCTCCCCTACCCCCGGATGTGCCGTAACAGGGCGGATCGGTGAAATTAGTTGAACAATTGGACAATGTCCAGCGGAATCCACGACGATGGCGGCCCGGGCGAGCAGTCCCAATTTCCGGACCGGGTCGCCGGGCCGTCAAGGGACCGTTTGCGGGCGATGTCCGGCGCCCGATGCGAAGGGACCGCTCGGGGCAGATAAGGGAATCCCGCCGCCCCGCTCAGGGAGCCCTGTCGTGTTCGACGAAGATCAGTTCGGACGTGTCGTACCCTGCCGCCTCGGCTTTGGAGAGCAGCTCTTCGAGCGTCGCCGGGGGTAGCTCCGGTTCCCTCGCGAGAATCCAGAGATAGGAGCGGTTTGGGCCGGCAACCATCGAGTATTCGTAGTTCTCGCCGAGCTCGAATATGTTGTAGGCGCCGTAGAAAGGACCGAAAAACGAAACCTTGAGCCGTCCGATGCTGGGGTCGCCGATAAAGTAGGCTTTGCCTTCAGCCTCGTCCCACTCGCCGCTCTCAGTGCGATAACCGCGGTTCAGTACGCGGACGCCGCCGTCGTCGCGCATCGAGTAGTTGGCAGTCACATTCGACAACCCACGCTCGAAAGGGTGATCGAGACGCGCTATCTCGTACCAGGTGCCGAGGTACGGTTCGAGCTCGAAGTCATCGACCGGTTCGATGCCTTCGGGGATGCCGGTGCAGCCCGCTAGTGCGAACAGGGCAACCAATAGCAGCCTTCGCAGCCAGGTCATGCGGGCGGCATTCTCTCGTAGCGCGGCAGCGAATCTCCCAGGTCGACCCACGGTTGTTTCGCCTCCGTGAAGATGTGCATGTCGGGCTTCACCCATCCTGCATCGTCGAGGGCGCCCGCCTTCAGGAAAACGTAGCCCGGGTCGGAGTCGCATTCCAGCCAGAGGCCCGATCCACACGCGGGACAGAAATGCCGGCGCACGTCCTTGCCCGAGTCTCCGACGACCGTGTAGGACTGTGATTCCCCCTGCGCGTCGAACGATTCCGAAGAGACCATCAACTCAACGGAGAACGGACTGCCGCCGGTGCGCTGGCAGTCAGTGCAATGACAGAAGAAGGTGTACTCGGGCTCCGCGCTGCAGGAAAAGCGGACGCTTCCGCAGAGGCATCCTCCGGTGTATTCAGTGGCCATGTCGATGTCCTCGCTTACGCTGGTGTCCCGGGTCAGATGTTGCCGTTTACGCGATCCCAGAATTCCTCCCGGTGATTGGTGCGGGGGAATTCTTCGGCCGGGACCGGCACGCCCAGAAAGGCGCAGAGCGGTTCCCATCCCTGCTTTACCTCGAAGACGAGGAGCTGGTCGGCCGGTATGGCCTCTCTGACGGCCTCATTGTGCGCGCTGAAGGCCGCAACCAGTCCGTCGCGATCGAGGCCGGGCGGAAAACCCGTCCTGGCGATCACACTGGCGGCCATGTCCAGCCAGGCGCGCATCTCCTCGGGAGCCTGGTCTTTGCCGGCAAGCAGGGTATAGATCGTCGCGCCGAAGCTGTCGGCCCATCTCTCCGGATCGCGCAGCGTCAAAACGAATTTCGCGGACGGGTATTCGGCCGCCAGTTCGCGGAAGAAGCCGGCGGTGGGCCAGTCCACCGCGCTGCCGTAACCCGCGTACATCTGCGACCAGTCCGGCGTCCCGGCGGCGGCCGCCGTCCAGAGCGGCACCTGGGCGGGCATGTTGTGGAGGACTTCCTCCATGTGATGGCACGGGCCCACGCCGAGGCGGTTGAGTGCCAGCTTCAGCGAATAGGTGCCGGTCCGGCCGACCCCCGTTCCGATTACGCTCAGTGTCATTGTTTTTCTCCCCGCTGAAGGTTCCTGTAAGCAATACGATCGCCCGCGAACGTGCCCACCCACAGTTCGGCGCCTGCCTCGAGCGCGATGGTGATATTGCTGAAGTGTTCGTGGGCCGGTGAGCTCGCGACAACGCTTCCCTGCAGAGACTCCGGATCGATGGAGAGCACCGTAAAGGGTCTCGGGCAGCTCGCGAATTCCTCGAAATCGAATTCCTGCGACATCGGAACTTCACCGCAGACGGGGTCGGATATTTCCAGCCCGGCAGTGATCAGGTTGCCCTCGTCGTCCCTGTGCAGATTATCCGGGATGAAAGAGAACTCGTCGCTCGCGCGCAGCAACCGCGCGGGATTGCTGTTCGAGAATGCCAGTACCTGCCGCAGCCCGGATGACGCGACGTAGAACTCCCGACCATCGTCGGATGCTTCGATGCCGTTAGCGTAGGGCATCTCTGTGCCCTGGATCTTCGTGAAGCCGGCATCGCCGGGTGACCATTCGTAGACGGCGCCGGAAGGCCTGTCGCCGAATATCTCGTTGATGCGGATACCCGGATAGAGAGGAATCGTGGCGACCAGCGAGCCATCGCCAAACGAGGCCACGCTGTTGGCCTCCATGCCGTCCGGCGTCATGACGCAACCGGTCCAGGTCAGCACCGGCTCCGTGCCACTCGCATCCAGCTCGAAAACCTCGATGGCTTCGCGCTCGCCGTGGCCGACGACGTATAGCGTGGAGTGGCCGTCGCCTCCGGGACGAATGTTCAAACCGTGGGCCACGAAAGCATCGGGATCGGGCGACCCCGGGCATGCACCGTAGGTAGCCATATTCTGCCGGGCGCGCGGTTCGTCGGTCGGGTAGAACTCCGCCCAGGTCTTGCGCTCCGAATCGATGAGGTACAGCGACGCATCGCCGCCGAATCCGCTCGCGATGATCCATTTCGTGTCCGGAATGAGGACGAGGTCTTCCGCGTTCACGGGGCCGCAAAGGTACGAATAGTCGCCCGAGCCTTCACAGCCGTCGTCCGCTCGCAGCATCGTCGAGAAAGCGAGTGCGGGGAGTGTGATGATGATGGCAGGCAAGCGGAACCTGCCGGCGAACAACCGGGTCGTCTCAACGGGCATCTTCTTGTTCTCCTTTTCACTGCGGGACCCGCGATCCGCTTCGCGGGATCATGCGGCTCGCGGCGCCAGTGCAATTGAGCGAACAGGACTCCGCGGGCTGTCCCTGTGCCGAACCGAGTCGACAGGGCATGAGCGGGCGTATTCCTGCCGATAGACTATACTCGATGCCATTCGGGCCCGCGCTGCAAAAGGTATATATCATGAGTTCTTCATCCCTGTTCGACCTCAGCGGCCGCGTTGCTCTGGTCACCGGTGAGACCATACGAGTCGACGGCGGATACGCGATTTACTGATCGACGCTGCGTTATTCGCTTACGCCGACGACAGCGACGCTGCCGTAGAATGGCCTCATGAGCGCGGACAGCCCGTCCGTCGACCATCGCGTCGACTCGTACGAACTCCCCGACGGGGCGGGGCGGATCGCAGTGGTGCTGGGTGCGAGCGGCTACATGGGCTCCAACCTCACGCCAGCCCTCGCGCGGCACGGCTGGCACGTACGCGCCGTTGCGAGGAACGCGGCCGTGCTGGAAGCGCGGGAATGGGAGGGCGTGGAGTGCCTGTCCGCGGACGTGCTGAAGCCGGAGACCCTGGCCCCGGTGCTCGAGGGCGCCGACGTCGTCTACTACCTCGTGCACATGATGTGGAGCGGCGGCGACTTCGTGCCCGTCGAGCGGCGCGCCGCCGAGAACGCGCGCAAGGCCTGCGAGGCCGCCGGCGTGCGCCGCATCGTCTATCTGGGCGGCATCATGCCGAAGGAGGAGCGATCGCGGCACATGGAGGGCCGCGCCGTGGTCGGCGATGCGCTGCGGGGCGGCTCCATCCAGGTCATCGAACTGCAGGCGGCCATGATCGTGGGTCCGGGATCGGCCGCCTTCGAGGTGATCCGCGACCTCGTCAATTACCTGCCGCTGATGATCACGCCGAAATGGGTGCGGAGGCGCTCGACGCCCATCGCGCTGGAAAACGTTCTCACCTACACGATCGCCGCCGCGGATCTGCCGCTGGAGGGTGACCGCACGTTCGAGCTGGCGGGGCCCGACGTCCTGACCTATCAGGAGATCATGGATATCTACGCCGGCTTCGTCGGCAAGAACCCGCTCGTCATCCCGGTGCCGGTGCTGACGCCGAAGCTCTCGAGCTACTGGCTCTACTTCGTGACCTCGGTGCCTCCGACCACGGCGATGTCGCTGGTGGAGGGGCTGGCCCACGATTACGTCGGCGACGACGAGGAGATCCGCCGCCTCGTCCCGCAGCGGTTGCTGACCTTCCGCGAGGCGGTGGCCGCCACGCTGGAAGCGGAGAAAAACCACGACGTGCCGGCGCGCTGGGTGGAAGGGTCGATCGCCTGCCGGGACTGGAACCCGGAATACTCGTTCTACGCCAAGCGCTATTGCGGAGAAGCCGGGACCACGGCGAGCCGCGAGTCGATCTTCCGCGTGCTGCAGGGCTTCGGCACCGGCGGCGACTTCTTCTCTTACCGGTTCCTGTGGCGGTTGCGGCGCGCGTTCGACTGGCTGATCGGCGGGCCGAGTTTCCGCACGGGACGGCGCGACCCCGACGCGGTGCGCATGGGCGACGTGGTCGACGGCTGGCGCGTGCTCGGGATCGAACCCAACGAGCGGATCACCTGGTCGATGCTGATGCGAGCGCCGGGCGCAGGCCTGCAGGAGTTCACCATCCGGGAGCGGGACGGCGAATCGTCCGGCCAACGGGTGGTCGAGCTCTGCTGCTACTGGCATCCCGCCGGCATCTGGGGGCTTCTATACTGGTACGCGCACCTGCCGTTCTACGGGCCGCTCGTCGGCGGCGCCGTGCGGGAGATCGTGCGTCGGGCCGAACGGCTCGAAAGCTGAGCCCCGGCCGGCGCGCTGCCGGTCAGGCCTTCGATTCCTCCCTCATCGGCAGCACGAGGATGTTGCAGTACAGGCCGTCGATGACCTTCTCGGCGGTGTGCCCGAGCTTCGTGTCGGCGTCCGGCTGCGATACGCGTGCGATGACGACCAGATCCGCCTCCAGTTCCCTGGCGGCCGTGGCAATCGCCTCTTCCGGCTTCCCCATCTCGGCGCGGACCTGGTTGCGCGGCAGGCCGCAGCGGTCTGCGAAGCGCTGCCGATCCGGATAATCGCTCGTGTCCGGGTAGACCGTGACGACATTGAGTTCCGCACCGACGTTGGTGGAAATCCTGCGTCCGGCCTCCAGCAGGCGATCGTTCGCGGCGCGATAGGTGTCTGTCTCCGGACGATGCTTGATGGCGACGAGGACCTTGTTGATGTGCCGGCGGGCATAGGACTTCACCAGCAGCACCGGGCACTTTGCGTCGCGCAGCAGCCGCCAGTCCGAGGTTTCCCTGAGCCAGCGCCGGAGCCGCGACTGATTGGTCATGTTCTTGATCGCCAGCGTACTCGAGGCGCGTGCGATCGCATCCACGATGGCCTGGCGCCAGTCAGGCTTGATCTCCACCTCGGTGTCGACCTGCAGGCCCTTCGCGCGGCCATGCTCCGCCAGCCGCTCCACCCAGCTCTCGATGCGGGACAGTTCTTCGGCGATGGCCGTCGCATCCGCTATGTTCGGCGGCCGGCGCACCTGGTCCTCCGGTATGCAGCAGTAGAGGTGCAGCGCGACGTCGCCCGCGTCCGAAGCCTGCTCGTCCGCGGCGATGGTCTCCGCCATGACCAGCGACGGCTGGTTCATGGTGGTGGGGTCCAGGATGACGAAAATCTTCTGCCGGTCAGCCATGTCTACTCTCCCGAAATAACGCTGCGAAGGATAGCAAAAACACGCTCGGAGGGCTGAAGGATCGGTCTGCGCACCGGTGTAGGAGGGCCTTCAGGCCCGATCCGGCTTTCTATCGGCGTTGGCCCGCCATCGGCTCAGGCGGACTGCGGGGGACGCTCAGTCGGACGTCCTGTCCTCCTTCGCTTCGGCCGGGCCTCCTTCCCGCCGTCATGGCTCCAGTCGGCCCAGACGACCCCCGCAGGGCGGTCAGGAAAGAAGGGGATTGGGTAGGGAGGAATCGGGCCTGAAGGCCCTCCTACGTGCTTCAGGCGAGGCCGTCCACTTTGCCGTCGGCGTCGATGCGCATGTTGCGCGCGGCCGGGCGGCGGGGCAGGCCGGGCATGGTCATGATGTTGCCGCAGATGGCCACCAGGAAGCCGGCGCCGTTGGCGAGTCGCACCTCGCGCACGGGCACCACGTGGTTCTTCGGGATGCCCTTGACGTTGGGATCCGTCGTGAAGCTCAGCGGCGTCTTGGCGATGCACACCGGGAAGTGGCCGTAGCCGGTCTCCTGGTAGCGGGCGATCTGGTCTCGCACCTTCTGGTCGGCGATGATGCCCTGCGCGCGATAGATGTTCTGGGCCACCGTGCGGATCTTGTCCCACAGCGGCATGTCCTCGGGGTAGAGATAGCGGAACTCGGCGCCATCCTGCTCGATCAGGTCCACGACCGCCTCGGCGAGCTCGGTGGCGCCCGCGCCGCCCTCCGCCCAGTGGTCGCAGGCCACACACAGGATGTCGAGTTCGGCGCAGGCCTGGCGCACCATGTCGAACTCCGCCTTCGTGTCCGTGGAGAAGCGGTTCAGCGCGACCACGACGGGTACGCCGAAGCTGCGGGTGTTCTCGACGTGCCGGGCCAGGTTGTCGAAGCCTTTCGCCACCGCTACCAGGTTCTCGTGGTCGAGCTTGTCCTCGGTCACGCCGCCGTGCATCTTCAGCGCCCGGATGGTGGCGACGATCACGGCGCAGTCCGGTTTCAGGCCGGCGCTGCGGCACTTGATGTCGAAGAACTTCTCGGCGCCGAGATCCGCGCCGAAGCCGGCCTCGGTCACAACGTAGTCCGAGAGCTTCAGGGCCGTTCGCGTGGCCAGCACGGAGTTGCAGCCGTGGGCGATGTTCGCAAACGGGCCGCCGTGGACGAAGGTGGGCGTGTGCTCGAGCGTCTGCACCAGGTTCGGCTGGATGGCGTCCTTCAGCAGCACGGTCATCGCGCCGTCTGCCTCCAGGTCGGCCGCATGCACCGGGTTCATCGCGCGGTCATAGCCCACGATGATGCGCCCGATGCGTTCGCGCAGGTCGGTGAGGCCCTCGGCGAGGCAGAGGATGGCCATGACCTCCGAGGCCACGGTGATGTCGAAGCCGTCGGTGCGCGGATAACCGTTGGTGACGCCGCCGAGGCCGGCCGTGATCTCCCGGAGCGCCCGGTCGTTCATGTCCATGACCCGGCGCCAGACGACCCGGCGGCTGTCGATGCCGCACTCGTTGTCCCAGTAGATGTGATTGTCGACCAGGGCGGCCAGCAGATTGTGGGCCGCGCCGATGGCGTGCATGTCGCCGGTGAAATGGAGGTTGATGTCCTCCATGGGCACCACCTGGGCGTAGCCGCCGCCGGCCGCGCCGCCCTTCATGCCGAAGCAGGGACCCAGCGAGGGCTCGCGCAGGCAGATCGAGGCTTGCCGGCCGATGCGCCGCAACGCGTCGCCGAGGCCGACGGTGGCCGTGGTCTTGCCTTCGCCGGCCCTGGTGGGGGTGATGCCGGCCACCAGGATCAGTTTGCCGTCCGGGCGATCGCCGAGGGTGCGGATGTAGTCCAGCGAGACCTTGGCCTTGTCATGGCCGTAGGGCAGGAGGTGCTCCTCGCCGATGCCGAGCTCCCCGGCCACCTCGATGATCGGACGCAATTCGGTCTGCCGGGCGATCTCGATGTCCGGCTTCGGCGATACGTGCTGTTCGCTGCCCATGATGGCTACTCCGACACTCTCCCGCTCCGGGCCTAGCAGATGCGCGGCAGGGGATCGTCTTCCAGTTCTTCCAGATAACGCTCGCCGCCCAGCTCGGTTTCGAGGACGACGCGCTTCGCGGCGTCGGTGACGTGGCCGATGCGCGCGGCCATGTCGCCGCCGGGGAGTTCTCTCAGCGCCGCCACCGCCTCGTCCGCCTGGGCGGGGTCGAGCACGGCGACCACGCGGCCCTCGCAGGCCAGGTAGTAGGGGTCGTAGCCCAGCATCTCGCAGACCGCCTGCACCGGCTCGCGCACCGGCACGTCCGGCGCCCGCAGGCGCACCCCCAGGCCGGTGATAGAGGCGATCTCGTGGGTGACCGTGGCCAGGCCGCCGCGGGTGGGGTCGCGCATGAAGCGCAGCCCGTCGAACTCCAGCAGGCGCGCCGCCAGCGGCGCGATGCTGGCGGCGTCCGACTGCAGATCGCCGCGCAGGCCGAAGTCCTCCCGCGCCAGCATCACCGCCGTGCCGTGATCGCCGATGGGCCCGCTGACGATCAGCGCATCGCCGGCGCGGATGTTGTCGAAGGAGGGCTTCACGCCGGGCAGGCGCACGCCGACGCCGGTGGTGGCCAGATACAGCCCGCCGCCTTCGCCGCGGCGCAGCACCTTGGTGTCGCCGGCGGCGACACGCACGCCGGCCTCTGCCGCCGCCCGCGCCAGACTGGCAACGATCCGGTCGAGTACCGCGATCTCCAGCCCCTCCTCGATGAAGGCGTTCAGGCTCAGGTAGCAGGGGCGGGCGCCGGCCACGGCCAGGTCGTTGCAGGTGCCGTGCACGGCCAGGGCGCCGATGTCGCCGCCGGGGAACTCCAGCGGCTGCACGGTGAAGCCGTCGGTGGTGAACAGCACCTCGCCCTCGTCGAGCTTGAGCGGCACGGCGTCGGCGCGCACGTCCAGATCGTCATTGGCAAGGTGGCGCGCGAAGATCTCGTCGATGAGTTCGCGCATGAAGCGTCCGCCGTTGCCGTGGGCGAGACTGATACGATCGTCTTCCATTGTTCTCCCATCGGGCTAATGCCCGTCTCTTGGGCCAGGGCCGGTGCCCGTGACTGTCGCTGGCGTCCTATCCGGACCGGGCCGCGTACTCCGCGGCCTGACCGAAGCAGATGGCGGCATCGTTCGCCGGCAGCGAAGTGCCCATGACCGCCGTGTGGCCCGCGGCCGAGAGGCGCTCCAGCACGCCATCGGCGAGGACCCGGTTCTGGAATACGCCGCCCGTGAGGCCGATGCGTTCGAAGCCTTCCCGTGTCGCGATCATACCTGCCTGGACGGCCAGTGCCTCGGCCATCGAGGCGTGGAAGTCGGCCGCGCGCTCGGCGGCCGGGCGCCCGGCATCGCAGAGCATCGGCAGCAGGGGCGCCCAGTCGGTGCGCAGGACGCCGGCCTCGTCGGCGGCCACCGGCAGCTCGACGGGGTTGCCCGGGCCGCTGGCGGCGAGTGCGTCGACCGCGCCGGCGGCACCGGCGGCAATGGACTCCAGCATCATCGGCCCCTGGGCCTCGAAGCTCGCGGTGCCGATGCCGCAGACCATGGCGGCGGCGCCGTCGAAGAGTCGGCCCACCGCGCTGGAGACGGGGCAGTTCAGCCCGTGTTCCCACGCGATGCGCGCGAGATCCATGTGCTCCGGCCCGTCCGCGTAGTCCAGGCCGCAGGCCCAGTGCATGGCGGCGGCGCTGCGCCAGGGCTCGCGTCCCGCCTTGTCGCCGCCCGGAAGCGCGATGGTGCGCATGCTGGCCACACGGCGCCAGGCGCCGGGCCGGCCGACGAGCGCCTCTCCGCCCCACAGGCTGCCGTCCTCGCCATAACCCACCCCGTCCCAGGCGAAGACCAGCCAGGTCCCGCCGCCGCCGTGCTCCGCCGCCACGGCCGACGCGTGGGCATGGTGGTGCCAGACCGTCTCCACGGGCAGGCCCGAGCGCCGGGCCCAGCGGTGGGTGTCGTAACCGGGATGGGCGTCGGCCAGCACACGGCGGGCCGCCACGCCGTACAGGGACTGCAGGTCGCCGGCCACCTGCTCGAAGACCTGCATGCTGCGGGGCGTGCCCATGTCGCCGATGTGGGGCGAGACCACCACCCGGTCGTCCCAGGCCAGCGCCAGGGTGTTCTTCATGTGGCCGCCGACGGCCAGCACCGGCTCGGGCTGGCGCCAGGGCAGGGTGAGCTCCCGTGGCGCGCAACCGCGGCCGATGCGGATGGGCCGCACCCGGCCACCGACGCGCCGCAACACCGGGTCGTCGGCGGGCCGGACGATCGGCCGGTCGTGCTGCAGGAAGGCATCGGCGATGCGCTGCAGGCGCCGTTCCGCCTCGTCGGGATCCGTCAGCACGGGTTCGCCGCTGACGTTGCCGGAGGTGGCCACGAGAGGCGCGCCGAAATCGCCGGTAAGCAACTGGTGCAACGGACTGTAGGGCAGGAAGATGCCGAGTTCGCCCAGGCCGGGCGCCAGATTGGCCGCCAGCGGGCAGTCGCCACGGCGGGCGGCGAGCACGATGGGACGCACGGGGCTCAGGAGTTCGGCGGTTTCCTCCGGCCGAAGGTCGACGGAGCGGCGCACCACGTCGAGCCCGTCCCGGCCTGCCAGCGGGAACATCACGGCCAGCGGCTTGTGGGGCCGGGGCTTGCGCTCGCGCAGACGGGCGACCGCGCCGGCGTCGCCCGCCGCGCACATCAGGTGATAACCGCCGATGCCCTTCACCGCCAGAATCTCGCCGGCACGCAGGCGATCCACCGCGTCGGCAATCGCGTCCTCGCGCGCCGCCAGGGTCCGGCCGCCGGCGCGCAACTTCACCGAGGGCCCGCAGACCGGGCAGGCGACGGGCTCGGCGTGGAAGCGGCGGTCCGTCGGGTCCAGGTATTCGCGTTCGCAGTCCGCGCACAGCGGGAAGGCCGCCATGCTGGTGTTGGGCCGGTCGTAGGGCAGGGCCTCGATCAGCGTGTAGCGGGGCCCGCACTGGGTGCAATTGATGAACGGATAGCGGTGGCGCCGGTCGGCCGGGTCGGCCAGCTCGCCCCGGCAGTCCTCGCACATGAAGTAGTCCGGCGGCACGAAGATGCGCGGGGATTCGGAGGCGGCACTCTCCAGGATGCGGAAGCTCTCGAACTCGCCCTCGTCAACGGCCTCGTCGGCGCTCAGTTCCGGCCGGGACAGGGGCGGCGCGTCGGCGATCAGGGCGTCGCGGAAACGGGCGACCGCGTCGGGCGCGCCCTGCGCCCGCAGCTCCACTTCGCCGAGCTGGTTGCGCACCCAGCCTGCGATGCCGTGTTCGTGCGCAAGGCGGAAGACGAACGGGCGGAAGCCCACGCCCTGGACGTGGCCCGTGAGGCAGATCCGGCGCGTCTCGCGGGCGGCGGCGGGCGCCACCCGCTCAGCCGGCGGCGGTGCCGGCTTTCTTGCGGCCTTCCCAGACATTCTCGCGCATGCCGGCGGACCACCAGATGCGGCAGGCACCCTCGTCGGAGACCATGCACGGCCCGATGGGCTTGCGCGGTGTGCAGGCGGTGCCGAACAGGCGGCATTCGTTGGGGTAGATCTTGCCGAGCACCACCTTGGCGCAGTCGCAGCCCGGCGGCATCTCGCCCACGCGCTTGCGGGAGTCGTCCGCGTAGGAAGGGAACTGCCTGCGCGCGTCGCAGTGCTCGTACTCCGGGCGCAGGCCGTAGCCCGACTTCGGTATCACGCCGATGCCGCGCCAGGTGGCGTCTTGCACCTGCATGACCCGGTCCAGGCACTCGCGGGCCACCGCGTTGCCGCCCGGGCGCACGACCTCGGGGTAGCAGTTGTCCAGAAAGCGCTTGTCCTCGATGAGCTGGCGCAGCACCGAGTACATGGCGGCCAGCAGGGTGTCGGCGCGGAAGCCGGCAACCGCAGCCGGGATGCCGTGCTTCTCCGGGACGAAGGCCCATTCCTCGGGGCCCATCACCGTGGAGACGTGGCCGGGCGCGATGAGGGCGTCGAAGCCGGGCTCGCCGGACTCGAGCAGCATGGCCACCGCGGGCCAGGTGAGCCGGCCGGACAGCAGCACGCTCAGGTTGTCCGGCGCGCCCTCGGCCAGCATGGCGGCCACCGGCGCGGTGGTGGTCTCGAAGCCGGCGGCGAAGAACACCACCTGGCGGTCCGGGTTGTCCCGGGCGACCGCAGCCACCTCCGTGGGGCTCGCGACGGGCCGGATGTCGGCGCCTGCGGCCTTGGCCTGTTCCAGTGATCGCGGTTCGCGCTTCGGCACGTTCACCGGCACCCGCAGCATGTCGCCGAAGGCCACCAGTATCACGTCCTCGTTCAGGGCGAGCTGCATGGCCTCGTAGACGTCTTCCTCGGGACAGATGCACACGGGGCAGCCGGGCCCCGGGATGAGCTCGATCCGGGACGGGATGGCGGTACGCAGTCCCGCGCTCGTGATGGAGCGCTCGTGGCCGCCGCACACGTTCATGATGCGGACGCGATCGGGCAGCGGCAGGGCCTTCAGCCGGTCCAGCCAGTAGCGCGCGTCGTGTGCCATCTCGGTATCCCCCTGCTCGTCGCTGTTGCGGTCGAACTGTTGGCGGTTCTCGGGCTATGGTTAGCCGTCTCTATCCGTCTCTATCCGTCTATCGGGCCGTAGCGCCGGCGTCCGCGTGCAGATGGGCGCCGTCGGGCTGCACCGCCGGGCGCGCCGACTCGCCCCGTGCCACCCGCTCGACCTGGCCGGCGTGTTCGGCGCGGAGCCATTCCACCCACTCGGCCATGCCCTCGCCGTTCTTCACGGATACCGTCTGCATGACGGCGGGCGTGGCGAGGTTCCGGACGCAGGCGCGGGCCCGCTCCGGGTCGAAGTCGTCCAGCACCGGCAGCAGGTCGCTCTTGGTGAGCAGGATCCGGTCCGCCGCGCGGAACATCACCGGGTACTTGGCCGGCTTGTCGTCGCCCTCGGGCACCGACAGCAGCGTGATGTTGCGGTGCTGGCCGAGGTCGAAGCTGGCCGGGCACACCAGGTTGCCCACGTTCTCGATGAAGACGATGTCGAGTTCGTCCAGCGACAGCTCGTGCACGGCGTCGTGCACCATGTGCGCATCCAGGTGGCAGGCGGTGCCGGTGGCGATCTGGATGGCGGGTACGCCGTGGCGGCGGATGCGCTCGGCGTCGTTCTCGGTCTCGAGATCGCCCTCGATGACGCCCACGCGGAGTTCCCCGGCCAGCGCTTGGATGGTCGCCTCCAGCAGCGCGGTCTTGCCGGCGCCCGGCGAGGACATCAGGTTGACCGCCAGCACGCCGTGGCCGTCGAAATGCTCCCGGTTGTGAGCCGCCTGGTGGTCGTTCTCGCTCAGCAGCCCCCGCAGCACGTCGATGGATTCGGCGCCGCTCGCGGTGTGCTGGAACTTGCCGCCGGGGCGGATGAGGTGCTGATTGCCGGCCGTGATGTTGCAGCCGCAGGTATCACACATGTCTGGAGTCCTCCGTGGTGGCGCCGGTGTCTCCCTGTTGGACGCCGCCGGTGCGTTCGAGTTCGAGGCGGGTCAGCAGCATCTCGTCGCCGCTTACCAGCCGGGTTCGCCAGTCGCCGCATTCGCCGCACAGCAGCCGGTTGGCCTTGGCCGCGGACTCGGCGCCGCAGACCGAGCATTCTACCCGGATATCGGCTGCCTCGATGAGGAGTTCCGCTTCCTCGGCGATGGTGGCGCCGGCGGCCAGTGGCCAGGCACGGCGCAGCAGTTCGGGTTCGACGCCCGAGAGCGGCCCGATGGCGAGGTGTATGGCGGTTACGCGGGCCGCGGATTCACGCCGGGCGATGGTCTCGACCTGCCCGATGAGAGCCTGGCAGACGGACAGCTCATGCATCGGCTGCCGCAAGAATCTCGTCGAAGAGCTCCCAGCTGGAAGCCGCCTCCTCTTCCGAGACCTTCTGGATGGCGTAGCCGACGTGCACGAGGACGTAATCGCCGGGTTCGACGGTCTCGCCCCGCAGCATGAACAGGCTGACCTCCCGCTCGACGCCCTTGGCCTCGCAGCGAGCGCTGAACTCGTCCATGGACTTGATCTGCATCGGGACTGCGAGACACATGCGTAAACCCCCTGCACGCGGCGTTGGATTAGCGATGACGCGAGACTGCGCCGAGTGCCGAGGATAACGAGGCGGAGCGCCGCTAACCGTAAGTAATAACGCCTATTCTCATACGCGCAGCGGCCGGTAAGTTACGCAAAAGAGGGGTGAATCCGTGGTTTCAGGCCGCCGGCGGGGTGATGCCGGACCGGTGAGTCCGCAAAATCCATTACACTGTGCCGCGCGCCGCCGGGCGGGAGGCTAAGCGGCCTGTTTTTGCGGAGGATCGGGTGATGGACAGAGGCAGGGTGTGTTTTTCGGGGGTATGGAGATGAGCGCGGACAAGACGGCCGTCATCGAGCCGCGCGCCGGCGATTTCGGCGACAGCCGGCTCAAACGCCTGTTCCATGCGACCCGCCCGAAGTTCTTCCCGGCCTCCGTCCTGCCGGTGCTCGCCGGCACGGCCTGGGGCGCCGTGCAGGCCGGCGGCATCGATGTGGTCGTGGCGCTGCTCGCCCTCCTCGCGACCATGCTGGTGCACGGCGCCGGCAACGTGCTTAACGACGTCGGCGACGAGACCGGTGGCAGCGACCGGCGCAATATCAGCCGAATCTATCCTTATACCGGCGGCTCGCGCTTCATCCAGAATCAGATCATGTCCACGGGCGAGATGGCCCGCTGGGGCATTCAGCTGCTGGCGATCGCGGCGCTGATCGGCCTCGTGCTGATCTGGCTGCGGGGCATCGGCGTGCTGTGGTTCGGTCTCGCGGGCATCGCCCTCGGCATCGTCTATTCCCTCGGACCGGTGCGGCTGTCCTCGCTGGGCCTCGGGGAGCTGGCGATCGGTATCGCCTTCGGCGTGCTGCCGGTGAGCGGCGCCGCGTGGCTGCAGACGGGGGTGGTCGACCTCCCGCTGATCGTCTTCGCCCTCCCGGTGAGCGCCTGGGTGGCGGCGATCGTGCTCATCAACGAGGTGCCGGATCTCGACGCGGATGCCGCCGTGGGCAAGGCCACTCTGCCGGTGCGCTTCGGCCGCACGGCGACGGCGGCCATCTACGTGGGCCTGCACCTGATCGCGGCGGCCTCGACGCTGTGGCTCACGGCGGCGGGCCATCTGCCGCTGCTGGCGCCCGCTGTGCCGTTCGTGCTGCTGGCGCTGTCGCTGCGGGTGGCCGGCGCGGTGCGCCGTTCCGGCTCCGACCCGGCCGGCGTGCTCGGCGCCATCGAGTTCACGCTCGCGAGTCATACGATCGGTTGCCTGTGGGCGACCGCCTGTATCCTGTTCACAATCTGGTGGTCATGATCCCGTGACAGAACGTCTCTCATTCCAGATCCGCAAGGGCCTCGACATCCCTCTCGCCGGCAAGCCGGAACAGGTGATCGAGTCCGCTCGACCCGTCGGCAGCGTCGCGCTCGTCGGCCTCGACTACATCGGCCTGAAGCCGCGGATGGAGGTCAAGCCCGGCGACCGGGTGCGGCTCGGCGATCCGCTGTTCAGCGACAAGCAGACACCCGGCGTGACCTACACGGCGCCCGGTGCCGGCGTCGTGCGGGACGTGAACCGGGGCATGCGCCGGGTGCTGCAGTCGGTGGTGATCGATCTCGACGGCGACGAGGCGGTGGATTTCGGCAGCGTCGCGGCCGGTGACCTGGACGGCCTCGACGGCGAGGCGGTGGAAGAGAAGCTGCTGGCGGCCGGCCTCTGGCCCGCCTTCCGCACGCGTCCCTTCAGCAAGGTGCCGGCACCGGGGTCGCGTCCGCGCGCCGTCTTCGTCAAGGCCACGGACACCCATCCGCTGGCGCCGGACCCCGAGGTGATCGTGGCGGATGCGGCCGACGAGTTCGCGGCGGGCCTGCGTCTGGTGGCGAAGCTGACCGACGGTCCGGTCTACGTCTGCACCGGACCCGACTCCCGCATCGCGGTGCCGGGCGAGAAGCCTTTCGTGCACGCCGAGTTCTCCGGCCCCCATCCCGCCGGGCTGCCGGGCACCCATATCCACTTCCTGGACCCGGTCAGCGAGAACAAGACCGTATGGACGATCGGCTCCCAGGACGTAATCGCCGTGGCCCGGCTGTTCGCGACCGGCCGGCTGCCGACGGAGCGGATCGTCTCCATCGCCGGGCCCATGGTGCGACGGCCGCGGCTGCTGCGCACCCGGGTGGGCGCCAACACCGAGGATCTGATCGCCGGCGAACTGGACGACGACACCGATACGCGGGTGATCTCCGGCTCCGTGCTGAGCGGCCGGCGCGCCAGCGACTGGGCGGCGTGGATGGGCCGCTATCACAACCAGCTGACCGCGCTTCCGGAGGGCCGTGAGCGGGAGTTTCTCGGCTGGGCGTTGCCGGGCACGAAGAAGTTCTCGGGCACCCGCGCCTACGCCGGTCCCGTGCTGCAGAAGTCCGGCTTCCGCCTGACCACCTCCCAGAACGGCAGCCCGCGGGCCATGGTGCCCATCGGCAACTTCGAGAAGGTCATGCCGCTGGACATTCTGCCGGCGCCGCTGCTGAAGGCGCTGGTGGTCGGCGACACCGAGGCCGCGCGCCAGCTCGGCTGCCTGGAGCTGGACGAGGACGACGTGGCGCTGCTTTCGTTCGTCTGCTCCGGCAAGTATGACTACGGCCCCACCCTGCGCGAGAACCTGACCGACATCGAGAAGAACGGCTGATGAAACCATTGCGGCGATTCCTGGACCGGCTGCACCCCCTGTTCGCCAAGGGCGGGCGCTACGAGAAGTACTACGCGCTCTACGAGATGGTGGACACGCTGCTCTATACCCCCTCGGACGTCACGCGCCACGCGCCTCACGTGCGCGACGCGCTGGACCTGAAGCGGGTCATGATCATGGTGGTGTTCGCCGTGACCCCCTGCGCGCTGGTGGGCATGTGGAACCTCGGCCTGCAGGCCAACACGGCCATGGCGGACATGGGCGTGGCCGGGCTGGACGGCTGGCGCGGCGCCATCCTCGCGCTGCTCGGCGTCGGCTACGATCCGGCGAGCTTCTACGACAACTTCATGTACGGCATGGCTTTCTTCCTGCCGCTCTATGTCGTCACGCTGGCCGCGGGCGGCCTCTGGGAAGTGATCTTCGCCGGCATCCGCAACCACGAGATCAACGAGGGTTTCCTGGTCACCTCGCTGCTGTACGCGCTGATCCTCGCGCCCACCACCCCGCTGTGGCAGGCCGCGCTCGGCATCAGCTTCGGCGTGGTGATCGGCAAGGAGGTCTTCGGCGGCACCGGCAAGAACTTCCTCAACCCGGCGCTGACCGGCCGCGCCTTCCTGTACTTCGCCTATCCGGTGCAGATGTCAGGCGACGCGGTGTGGACCGCGGCGGAGGGCTTCACCGGCGCGACGCCGCTCGGCCTCGCCGCCATCGACGGCATGGCCGGCATCGCCGAGGCGGGCGTTACCTGGAGCCAGGCCTTCGTCGGCTCCATCCAGGGCTCCATCGGCGAAACCTCGGCGCTGGCCTGCCTGATCGGCGCCGCGATACTGATCTACACCGGCATCGCCTCCTGGCGGATCATCGTCGGCTGCATCATCGGCCTCGTCGTGCCGGTGCTGCTGTTCAACCAGATGGATGCGAGCTCTAACCCCATGCTCGCCATGCCCTGGCACTGGCACCTGGTCACGGGCGGCTTCCTGTTCGGCGCCGTGTTCATGGCCACCGACCCGGTGAGCGCAGCGCAGACGGATACCGGGCGGTGGATCTACGCCATCCTGATCGGCGTGCTGACGGTGCTGATCCGGGTGGTCAACCCGGCCTACCCGGAAGGGATCATGCTGGCCATCCTGTTCGGCAATATTTTCGCGCCTGTCATCGACTATTTCGTCGTGCAGGCGAACATAAAGCGGAGGTTGAAACGCAGTGTCTGAGGAGCGCAAGGCCCAGGACGCCGGCCGCGGCGCCCGCAAGGGGTTCAACCGGGAGAGCATCAAGAACGTGCTCATCGTCGCGGTGAGCCTGTCACTGGTCTGCTCGGTGCTGGTCTCCGCCACCGCGGTGATCCTGAAACCGATGCAGGAGCAGAATGAAGCCCTGAACATGAAGAAGAACGTGCTCCTGGTGGCCGGCCTGCTGGAGCCGGGTATCGACATCGAGGAGCGCTTCGGGATGGTCGAGACCCACATCGTGGATCTGGCCACCGGCGAGTACCACGACGAGATCGATCCGGCCGAATACGACATGATCGAGGCGGCCAACGACCCCGCGATGTCCGTCGATATCCCGGCCGGGGAAGACATCGCCGGCATCGGCCGCCGGGCCAAATATGCCGAGGTCTACGTCCTGCGCGACGAGGCGGGCGGAGTGGAGACGGTGATCCTGCCGGTCTACGGCATGGGGCTGTGGTCCACCATGTACGGCTTCATCGCCCTCGGCCCCGACGGCAGCACGGTGCAGGCGCTGAAGTTCTACAAGCACGCCGAGACGCCGGGGCTCGGTGGCGAGGTGGACAACGAGCAATGGCTCGCCAACTGGCCCGGCAAACGCATCTATGACGAGGAGGGGGACATCCGCATCCGTGTAGCCAAGGGCACGGTGGGCGCCGCCGCCGGCTGGACGGGCGCCACCGCGAGGGGCGGTGCCGCCATATTCCAGGTGGACGGAATCTCGGGGTCGACTCTGACCTCCCGCGGCGTCACAAACCTGCTGCATTACTGGATGAGCGATGACGCCTACCGGCCCTATCTGGAGAAGGTCTGGAGACGCAGCGTGGAGCAGTCATGAACGGAGAAGCGAAGAAAGTCATTCTGGACCCGCTGGTCGACAACAACCCGATCACGCTGCAGGTGCTCGGCATCTGTTCGGCGCTCGCCGTCACCACCTCGCTGGCGCCGACGCTGCTGATGTGTCTTGCGTTGACCAGCGTCGCCGCTTTCGCCAATGCGGGCGTGAGCCTGATCCGCCACCGCATCCCGTCCAACATCCGCATCATCGTGCAGATGACCATCATCGCCTCGCTGGTGATCCTGGTGGACGAGACGCTGAGGGCCTTCGCCTACGACGCCAGCCGCCAGCTGTCGGTATTCGTCGGGCTGATCATCACAAACTGCATCGTGCTGGGCCGCGCCGAGGCGTTCGCCATGAAGAACGGCGTCGGCATGAGCTTTCTGGACGGCCTCGGCAACGGGCTCGGCTACAGCATCATCCTGATCGCGGTGGCCGTGGTGCGGGAGCTGTTCGGCGCCGGCACGCTGCTCGGCGTCCAGATACTGCCGCTGATCAGCGAAGGCGGCTGGTACGAGCGCAACGGCATGATGCTGCTGCCGCCCAGCGCGTTCTTCATCATCGGCATGCTGATCTGGGCCATCCGCAGCTGGAAACCGGAGCAGAAGGAGGAGCCGGAGTTCCAGATCCATGAAGTGCATCGGACGGAGGTGATGTGATGGAAGCCCATCTCAATCTCCTCGTCAAAGCGATTTTCGTCGAGAACCTGGCGCTCGCGTTCTTCCTCGGCATGTGCACGTTCCTGGCCGTCTCGAAGAAGATCGAGACGGCGCTCGGGCTCGGCCTGGCCGTGGTCGCGGTGCAGAGCATCACGGTGCCGGTGAACAACCTGATCTACAACGTCTTCCTGGCCGAGGGGGCGCTCGCCTGGGCCGGCCTGCCCGAGGTCGACCTCTCCTTCCTGGGTCTGGTCAGCTATATCGGCGTGATCGCCGCGCTGGTGCAGATCCTGGAGATGACGCTCGATCGCTACGTCCCCGCCCTCTACAACGCCCTGGGTATCTTCCTGCCGCTGATCACGGTGAATTGCGCCATCCTCGGCGGCACGCTGTTCATGGTGGAGCGCGACTACACCTTCTCCGAGTCGGCCGTGTACGGCTTCGGCAGCGGCGTCGGCTGGGCGCTCGCCATCGTGGCGCTGGCCGGCATCCGGGAGAAGCTGAAGTACAGCGACGTGCCCGACGGGCTGCAGGGCCTCGGCATCACCTTCATCATCACCGGGCTGATGTCGCTCGGTTTCATGGGCTTTTCCGGGATACAGCTCTGATGGCGGCTTCCAGCGCGACACTGCAGATCTCATTGGGGGTGGTCCTGTTCACGGCCATCATCCTGGTACTGGTGACGGTCATCCTGCTCGCCCGTCGCAAGCTCGTCGCCACGGGCGAAGTGGACGTCCTGGTAAACGGCGAGCGCCACCTGGATATGCCGGTGGGCGTGAAGCTCCTCGGCGGCCTGGCGGACTCCGGGCTGTTCATCGCCTCGGCCTGCGGCGGCAAGGGCACCTGCGGCCAGTGCAAGATGCAGGTGCTCTCCGGCGGCGGCGCCGTGCTGCCCACCGAAGCCTCGATCCTGTCCCGCCGGGAGATGGACGAGAACTGCCGCCTGTCCTGCCAGGTCACGGTAAAACAGGACATGGAAGTGCGCGTGCCGGACGAGGTATTCGGCGTGCGCAAGCTCGACTGCAAGGTGGTCTCCAATCACAACGTGGCCACCTTCATCAAGGAGCTGAAGCTCACCCTGCCGGAGGACGAGGAGCTCGATTTCCGCGCCGGCGGCTACGTCCAGATCGAGTGCCCGCCGCACGACGTCAAATTCAGCGACTTCGACGTGGAGGAACGCTTCCGCGACGACTGGGACCGCTACGACCTCTGGCGCTACGAATCGCACACCAGGGAGAAGGTGGAGCGGGCCTATTCCATGGCCAACTTCCCGCTGGAGAAGGGCATCGTGATGCTGAACGTGCGCATCGCGACGCCGCCGCCCGGCGCCGACAAGGGCATCCCGCCGGGCATCGTCTCCTCCTGGATCTTCTCGCTGAAACCCGGCGACCCGGTCACCATCTCCGGGCCGTTCGGCGATTTCTTCGCCAAGGATACGAAGGCGGAGATGGTCTTCGTCGGCGGCGGCGCCGGCATGGCGCCCATGCGCGCCCACATCTTCGACCAGCTGGAGCGCATCCATACCGAGCGCAAGATGACCTTCTGGTACGGCGCCCGCAGCAAGCGGGAGATGTTTTACGTGGAGGACTTCGACCGCCTGGCCGCGGAGAACGACAACTTCGACTGGCACGTGGCGCTGTCCGATCCGCTGCCCGAGGACGAGTGGGAGGGTCCCACCGGCTTCATCCACGAGGTGCTATACGAGCGGTACCTGAAGGACCATCCGGCGCCCGAGGACTGCGAGTACTACCTGTGCGGCCCGCCCATGATGAACGCCGCCGTGATCAAGATGCTGGAGGACCTCGGGGTCGAGCGCGAGAACATCATGCTCGACGATTTCGGCGGCTGAGCCCGTGGCCGCGAGGCTACAGCGCTTCGCACTGCTGCCGCTCCTGCTGGCGGCGCTGGCGCTGGCCGGCTGCGGGGACGGGGGCGCGCCAGAGGCGCGCATCACCGGCGCCACGATGGGCACCACCTACAGCGTGCGCATCGTCGACCCGCCCGACGGCATGGCCATCGGCGAGATCACCCGGCGCATCCAGCTCGCGCTGGAGGACGTCAACCGGCGCATGTCCACCTGGCGGGACGACTCCGAGGTGTCGCTGTTCAACGCCGCGCCGCCGGGAGAGTGGTTTCCGGTCTCGGAAGACACGGCGGCGCTGGTCGCTATGGCCCAGGCGGTGAGCCGCATGAGCGACGGCGCCTTCGACGTCACCGTCGGCCCGGTCGTCGATCTCTGGGGCTTCGGTCCCGACCCGGTGCGGGTAACCCCGCCGGCGGAAGCGGAGATTGCGGCGGCGCTGGCGCGGGTGGGCTACACGGCGCTGGAGAGCCGCGAGGCGCCGCCGGCCCTGCGCAAAACCCGCGCCGAGCTCGCCGTCGACCTGTCCGGCATCGCCAAGGGGCATGCCGTGGACCGGGTTGCGGCGGTGCTGGAGCAGGCGGCCATCGACAATTACCTGATCGAGGTGGGCGGCGAGCTGCGCGTTGCCGGCCACAACCGCGGCGGCGAGCGCTGGACGGTGGCCGTGGAAGATCCGCTGGCGGCGGGGCGGGACGTGCACCGGGTGCTCAACGTCACCGACACGGCTATTGCAACTTCGGGGGACTACCGCAACTTCTTCGAATATGAAGGAGAGCGCTATTCCCATACTATTGACCCGCGCACCGGCTGGCCTGTATCACATGATCTGGTATCCGTGACGGTGCTGGACGAGAGTGCGGCCCTGGCCGACGCGCTGGCCACGGCCCTGCTGGTGCTGGGGCCGGAAGCCGGCGGCCAGGTGGCCGAGCGGACCGATATCGCGGCGTATTTCGTCGTGCGCAGCGGCGACGGCGTGATGGCCCGGTGGACGTCCGCCTTCGCCGAAAGAGAGGTAATGTGATGTCGACGGTACTGGTAACGTTCGCGAGCTTCCTGGTGATCCTCGTCGCGATGCTCGCGATGGCGGTCGGCGTGATGGCCGGCCGCAAGCCGATCAGCGGCAGCTGCGGCGGGCTGAACAGCGGCGGCGGATGCGAACTCTGCTCAAACCGGGGTAAGTGCCGGCGCAAGAAGAACGAAGCCGGCGCCTGAGGGCGGCGAGAGGGGGAGATGAACATGCCTTTGAGATCGGTACTGGTGAAGGACTGGATGGCCGCCAACCTGGTCACCCTGAAGCCGGACATGGACGTGATGGACGCCCTGGCCCGGCTGGTGGAGGCGCGCATCGCCGGCGCGCCGGTGGTGGACCATCACGGCAACATGGTCGGCATGCTCTCGGAGTTCGATTGCATGAAGGTGGCGCTGGACTCCAGCTACCACGGCCAGTGGGGCGGCCGCGTCAGCGAGTTCATGACGAAGGACGTCATCACGGTGCCGGCGGACATGAGCATCATCGACCTGGCGCGGCGCTTCCAGGAATCGCGCCTGCGCCGCTTCCCGGTGATGGACGATACCCGCCTGGTGGGGCAGATCAGCCGTCGGGACGTGCTGCGGGCCCTGATGTCTATCGCCGAGGGCCCGCACCGGGCCTAGCCGTTCGCCAGCGTTTCGCGGGACAGGCCCTCACCCGCGCGCCAGTCCCGCCCCCAGCATCTTCCGCCGCAGGTAGCTGTAGACCTCCAGCAGGGAGAGTTCCTTGGGGCAGATATCCTGGCAGGCCATCAGCCCGAGGCAGCCGAACACACCGTCCTCGTTCGCGATCACCTCGAACCAGTCCGCGTCCTCGCGGCTGTCGCGCGGGTCCAGCATGAAACGGGCCACCCGGTTCAGGCCGGCGGGTCCCGCGAAGTCGCTGTTGACGTTGGCCACGCCGCAGGCGGCGATGCAGCAGCCGCACTCGATGCAGCGGTCGGCCTCGTAGATCGCCTGGGCGACGTCGTCGTCCATGCGCTCCTCGACGGCGTTCTCGTCGAAGGGCAGGCGCTCGTGCACCCAGCTCTCCACCTGCTCGGCCATCTGGCGGAACCAGGTGCCGGTATCCACCGAGAGGTCTCCGACCAGTTTGAACACGGGCAGGGGATAGAGGCGGATGGTGTCCGGCAGATCGCGGGTCAGCGTGCGGCAGCCGAGCGCCGGGCGGCCGTTCACCATCATCGCGCAGGAACCGCACACGGCCGAGCGGCAGACGAAGTCGAACTGAAGGCTCGGGTCCTGCTGCTCGCGGATCTCGTTCAGCGCGAGGAACAGCGACATGTAGGGCGCCTCGTCCAGCTCGAAGGTGTCCATGTGCGGCTCGGAGGCAGGGTCTTCCGGGTTGTAGCGGAAGATCTCGAAGGTGAGCCGCCGGCCCCGGGAGACTGATTGCTCGGGGACCGCTGGTCCGGTCTGCTCGCTCATGCGCCCACTCCGGTGTGCTTCCAGTGGCCCCAGTTCATTCGGCTGCCCGGCTCCTCGCGAGTGGGGAGGCGGCCCTCCGCGCTCTGGCCGGCAGCCACGGTATCGTTATAGGCCTCGACGGACTCGTCCATCGCCACCCGGTCGTCGCTGCCGTAGCCGCGGTGGCCCGGCGGCAGGTCGATGAGCCCCACCGGCTCGTAGGTAAGGGCGGGTTCGTCCGCGCCTTCGGGCCAGCGCGCCAGCGTGCGGTTCAACCAGTCGGCGTCGTTGCGGCGGGGATAGTCGGTGCGGTAATGGGCCCCGCGGCTCTCGGTGCGGGCCAGCGCGCCCTGGGCGGCGATCAGGGACAGCCGCAGCATGCCCTCCAGCTTCAGCGCGAATGTGAGCTCCGGGTTCATGCCGGGCGTCTTCTTGCGCAGGACGGCGCGCCGGCACTCGTCCAGCAGCCGGCGGAAAGTGGCCACGGCCTCCTCCAGCTCGCCGCCATTACGGAATATGCCGACCTTGTGCATCATGGTCTCGCCCATCGCATCGCGGATGGCGAATACGCCCGGGCCGTCACCGCTGCGCTCGAGCCACTGCGCGGCCGTTGCCTCGGCCGCCGCCACGCCGTCGAGGGCGAGCCGCGTCGTCGCGTCCAGGGATTCCGCCGCCGCGAACTCCGCGATACGGCGACCGACGATGCGCCCGGCGACGATGGTCTCGGCCAGGCTGTTGCCGCCGAGCCGGTTGAAACCGTGCATGTCCCAGCAGGCCGCCTCGCCGGCGGCGAACAGCCCGCGCATGCCGTAGGCCTCGCCGTCCTTGTTGGTGCGGATGCCGCCCATGGAATAGTGCTGGGTCGGCTTGACGGGGATCAGTTCCTCGGCCGGGTTCACGCCGACGAAGTCGCGGCAGATGTCCCACACCTCGCGCAGCTTCGTGCGCAGGTGCCGCTCCCCGAGGTGGCGGAGGTCGAGCCACAGGTGCTGGCCGTAGGGCGTGTCCACGCCCTTGCCGTCGCGCATCTGCTGCATCATGTGGCGGGAGACGACGTCCCGGCTGGCCAGCTCCTGCTTCTCCGGTTCCGCCTCCACCATGAAGCGCTTGCCGTCCTTGTCCAGCAGGTAGCCGCCGTCGCCGCGGCAGCCCTCGGTGATCAGGATGCCGCTCGGCGCGAGGCCCGTGGGATGGAACTGGATCGCCTCCATGTTGCCCAGCGGCACCCGGCCCGTGGCCAGCGCGATGGCGGCGCCGGTGCCCTCGTTGATGGTGGCGTTGGTGGTGTGCTGGCCGTAGACCCTGCCGAAGCCGCCGGTGGCGATGACCGTGGCCTTGGCCAGGAAGGAGAGATGGCGCCCGGTGCGCAGGCAGCGGGCCACGGCGCCCCAGCAGCGGTCGCCGTCGTGGAGCAGGGAGACGGCCTCCATACGGTCGCGCACGGTGATGCCGAGGCGCACCACCTCGCTGTCCACGGCGTAGAGCACGGCGTGGCCGGTGCCGGCGGCGGCATAGCAGGCGCGCCACTTGGCGGTGCCGCCGAAGTCCCGGTGCATTATCAGCCCGGCCTTCTCCGCGGGCTCGTCGATCTCCACCCGCTCGCCCTTGATGAAATAGGTGTTGGTGCCGGGCCGCACGCGTGTCCAGGGCACGCCGAAGTGGGCCAGCTCGCGCACGGCCACCGGCGCCTCCTCGGCGAAGATGCGCGCCACCTCCTGGTCGGCGCCCCAGTCGGAGCCCCGCACGGTGTCCAGGAAATGCCAGTCCGGGTTGTCGCCCTCTGCTTTCACGCAGTTGCCTAGCGCCGCCTGCATGCCGCCCTGGGCCGCGCAGCTGTGGCTGCGGCGCGGCGGCACGAGGGAGAGCACGGTGACCTCCTGGCCTGCCGCGGCTGCCTCGATGGCGGCCCGCTCGCCGGCCAGGCCGCCGCCGATCACCAGTACATCGGTGGTGACGATGCGCTCGGCGCTCATGAGCCTTCCAGCAGGAACGCGAACGGCGGGTCGATGACGCCCGCGAGCACCGCGATGGTGACGACGCCGACGACCAGCACGCCCCAGAAGATCAGCTGTTCCAGCCGGTAGAGCGTGCGGCGGCTGAGCCAGCGGTCGGCGCCCCACTTCACGAACAGCCGGTACAGGCCGACGGCGAGATGGAAGGTGACTGCCAGTACCAGCGCGGCGTAGAGCACCCACAGACCGGCGCGGACCCGCTCCATGGACACATCGGCCTCGATGCCGCGGATCTCGCCGTAGAGCGGCGTGAACACGTCCAGCACCACCAGCACGAGGTGGAAGCTGCCGAGCACCAGGATGATCATGCCGGTGCGCACCTGCCAGATCCACAGCATGGATTCCACGTGCGGCCGGAACGCCTCGCCGCCCACGGCGCCGGACTCGCGCAGCCCTTTGGCGAGCGCCATCATGCGCTTGCGCTCGGCGAGCTGGGCCGGGATCTTGCGGCTGGCCATGACGGCGTGGACGAGGAACAGCACGATGACGCCGATGACCGTCGGCTGGGCGATCCAGAATTCCTCCAGCAGGGTGGCGATCTCGTCATAGGCGACGGTGCCGAACAGGATGGACGCCTCGAAGGTCATGTGGCCGAACATGAACAACGCCAGGGCGAGGCCGGTCGCGCCGCTCGCGATCTCGTAGCGCAGCTGGGACCGGGCTTCGCGCCCGGGATTCCGGACCCCGTCTGTCAGTGTGGTCGATCTCAAATGGAGTGCCTCCCTCGGGCCGTTTATCCGGGTACGACCTGCGGGGGTCAATACGTAGGTTCCGGCACCCTTAGCCGGTGCGCAGACGGGCCCGCTGCTCGGCGGCCTCCGCACGCCGCGCGAGCGCCCGGGTGGTGCCGCGGAACAGGAACAGGTGAGCCGGCAACAGGGCGTACCAGTACATCAGGCCCCATACGCCGGCCGGGTGCCAGTAGGCGGTCATGCGCACCCGGCTGCCCGTCTCCGCGGCGCCGATCTCGAATTCCAGCACGCCGCCGCCGGGGGCGCGCATCTCCATCAGCAGCGTCAGGCGCTCCCGCGGGATCAGCCCGATCACGCGCCAGCCGTCGAATACGTCACCCACCCTGAGCTGGGTGGGATGGCGCCGTCGACGGCGCATCGAGGTGCCGCCCACCATCCAGTCGAGCAGGCGCCGCAGCCACCACAGCCAGTTGGCGTAGAAGAAATCCCCGCGCCGCCCGATCAGGAGCACCTGCTGCCACATGGCCTCCACCGTGGCGCTGGAATCGGCGACGCCCGTCGCGCGTTTGGCGTAATAGGCGTAATCCGGGTTCCACTCCCGACAGGCGAGCGAGCCCTCCACCCAGCGGCCTTCCACCGTGTGGGTCTGCTCGGCCTCCAGCGCGGCCTCCGCCGCTTCGCGGAAGGTCAGCAGGCGCTGCGGGATCAGCTCGCGGATGGCGGCGTCTTCGGCGATGTAGTCGTGGGACAGGCCCTCGATCAGCGCCGCGGCAATCTTCGTGGGGACCGCGGTGATGAGGCGCAGCCAGTAGCTGGAGAGCCGGGTGGTCAGCACCGGCAGCGTGAGGATGCGGATGCGCTTGCCGCGGATGTCCGCGTAGGTGCGCATCATCTCCTCGTAGGTGCAGATCTCGGGCCCGCCCACCTCGTAGACGGGGTCGTCGCGCAGCTCCACCTCGGCCACGCCGACCAGATAGGTCAGCAGGTTCTCCAGCGCGATGGGGGTCGAGCGGGAGGTCACCCAGCGCGGCGTCACCATCACCGGCAGGTGATTGACCAGGTCGCGCATCACCTCCCAGGCGGCCGAGCCCGGCCCCACGATCATCGGCGCGCGGATCTCCACCACCTGGCAGGCGGCGGTGCGCAGGATCTCGCCCGTATCCAGCCGCGCCTGCAGGTGCTGGGACTTCGGCTCCTCCGGCGCGAGCCCGCCGAGGTAGACGATGCGCTCGACGCCGGCCTCGTCGGCCGCCGCGACCATGTTGTGCGCGCCACGTCTCTCCAGCTCGGCGAAATCGCCGCCGGCCGCCATCAGGTGCACCAGATAGAACACCACGTCCGCGCCTTCGACGGCACGGCGCAGCGATGCCGGGTCGAGTACGTCCGCGGCCATCAGTTCCACGTCCCGCCAGCCGCGCGCGGCCAGCACATCGGTGTTGCGGGACGTGGCGCGCACGCTCCAGCCCTCCCCGAGCAGGCGCGGTACGAGGTTCGTGCCGATATAGCCGCTGGCCCCGATGACCACGGCCTTGCGCCGTTCGGCCGGTGGCCGCTGATCCGTTTCCTGTTCCATACTGCGTAGTCTAGCCTTCCGTGCGTCCGGTGATGCGTCGTTCGACCGCGCTGGCGAGGCGCTGTTCGTGCTCCGGCGCCTGCGTGTCGACGACCAGCACGTGATCGATCTCCTCCGCCGTCGGCGGCTCCAGGGCGCCGAGCTGGCCGCGCATGACGGCGACGCCGGCTTCCGAGGGTTCCCGGCTCTCCCGGCTGCGCGCGGTCAGGCGGCGCTCCAGCTCCGCTTCGTCCGCCGTGCAGTGGACGATCAGCAGCGGCACGCCGAGCCTTGCGGCGAGCTGCCGGAAGGGCTCCCGGCGCCGCTGCTCGATGAAGGTGGCGTCGACCACCACCGGCTGGCCGGCGCTCAGCAGATCGTCGGCGAGTTCCGCCAGCCGTGCGAATACCCGGTCGCTGGTCCCGGCCCGGTAGAGTTCCTTCTCCAGGCCCTCGGCGGCGCTGTCGGCGTCCGGCGCCAGGCCGAACAGCCGCTTGCGCTCCACGTCCGAGCGCAGCCGGATGGCCGAGAACCGCGCCGCCAGCGTTTCGGCGACCGTCGATTTGCCGCTGCCGGAGACCCCCATCATCAGGCACAGGAAACCGGGCAGGCGGCGCCGCCCCGCGGCCGCCAGGGCGAGATAGCGCCGGTAGGCCGCAAGGTCGGGCTCCCCGTCGGCGGCGGCCAGCGCCGAGAACAGGCTGATCTTGGCCCGCACCATGGCCAGGTAGACGTCATAGAAAGTGTGCAGGGCGAGGCCGGCGTAGTCGCCGGTGTACTCGAGCCAGGTGTTCAGCACCCGGTTGGCCAGGCCGGGCAGCTCCCGGCTGTCGAGGTCCATGACCACGAAGCCGATCTCGCACTGGATGTCGATGAGGCGGAAGTCCGGGTTGAATTCGATGCAGTCGAAGGGGAGCACGCGGTCGTCCATCAGCACGATGTTGTCGAGGTGCAGATCGCCGTGGCATTCGCGCACGAAGCCCTCCGCCAGGCGCCGCTGCATGAGCGGCTCCAGCCGGTCGAAGTCCGCCAGCGCCGCGTCCTCGAGTTCCCGCAGCCGCTGCCGGTCCGCCTCCGGCGGCAGGGCGTCGTCGATCTGGCGGAAGTTCTGCCGGGCGGCGGCGAAGATGGCGGTCGGTGTGCCGGGACCGTCCGGCGCGTCCGGGCGGACGGGTTCCAGACCGTTGTGGAAGCGGGCGATGGTACGCCCGATGTCGCGGCAGCGGGCCGGCGTGAGGCGGCCCTCGGCGGCCGTGCGGCTGGCCAGGCGCCGCTGGTCGAACTGGCGCATGCGCACGGCGTAATCGATCACCTCGCCGGCGCCGTCGATCGCCGCCCCGCCGTCGTCTGCGGTGATCTCCGCCACGTCCAGGTAGAGCTCCGGGGCCAGACGGCGGTTCAGCCGCAGCTCCTCGCGGCAGAAATGCCGGCGGGATTCGAGGCTGGAGAAGTCGAGGAAGCCCATCTCCACCGGTTTCTTGATCTTGTAGGCGTAATCCCCGGTCAGGACGATCCAGGAGATGTGGGTCTCGATCAGGCGCAGGTCCCCGACCGGGTGCGCAAACGCTCCGGCGCGCAGCAGTTCTCTGACCCGGGCGCCATCCATGTCGATATCGTCCGTCGGTTTCCGGCGGCCGCTCCGCCGGGCTTCAGTCAGCGTACAGGGGATTCAGGTCGGCGTAGATGCTGTAACGCTGGATCAGGCCGTCGCTCAGCACGAAGACATTGCAGAACGGCAGGGTGATCTCGCTGCCGTCGAGCCGGCGATAGGTGACCGAGCCCTCGCAGACGACGCTGTCCTCGTCCTGCCAGGTGCGGTGCAGGCGGTGACGCAGCCCGGCGATCGTGGCGAAGAACCCCACTGTCGCCTCGCGAATGGCGGCGTGGCCCCTGAGCGGCGCGGCCGCGCCGAAGCGGTAGGTGCAGTCCGACGTCATGAACTGCACGAAGGCGTCCGCGTCGGTGTCGTCTATGGTGCGGAACAGTTGCTCCAGCCAGTCGGCGAGGTCGTCTGCGTATCTCATGGCGGGCGGTTTCCTCGTATTTCGCGCCATGGCCGGGCCGGCGGCCGGCCGTGTGTGGCGATTCTGCCACAGGAGCATCCGGGCGTGTGCGATTCCGGAGCCTGTGCACCGTGTCACGGCTGCAACAGCTATAGGTATATCCCGGTATGAAGTCGGCAGTACCCATCTGTTACAAAAGACGCGCCAAACCAGTAGTTGGCACGCGTTCGTGTGCCACTCAATGCAGCATAGGGGACGGTAGCGATGAAAGGCATCAACAGCACTGCAAACCGCTTTGCAGTCATCTTGTTCTCGGCATTCCTGATGTGGGGATGCGAGGGCGACGACGGCGCACCCGGTCCGCAGGGGCCCGAGGGTGAACCGGGCATACCGGGCCCGCCGGGGCCGCCGGCTCCGCCGTCTTCCAATACGGTGCCGGTCGACACCGCCGAGCGGATCAATATCGAAGTCACCGAGGTCACCGTTCCCTCGGGCGGCGGCGCGCCCACCGTGGAGCTGCGCCTCACCGACGACCTGACCCGCGGCCTGGTGGGACTGCCGGCGGGCGATATCCGCTTCGTGCTCGCGCAGCTGTCACCGCCGCCGGCCGGCAGTGGCGAGTCCGCCGAGTGGCAGAGCTACGTGACCCGCGACGACGGCGGCGTCACGGATGCGCAGGCGACCACCGAGACGGCGACCGCCGGCACGTTCACCGACAACAGTGACGGCACCTACACCTACACGTTCGCGCAGGCGCTGACCGCCTATCCCGCGGGCCCGGCCTTCGATGCCACCAAGACCCACCGTCTCGGCATCGAGATCCGCGGCCAGGCGCCGATCTCGTCCAACGGCATCTTCAACTTCGTGCCGGCGGGCGGCGCGCCGACGTTCACCTACGACGTGGTGGACAACGATACCTGTAACGCCTGCCACGACATCCTCGAATTCCACGGCGGACCCCGCACGGACGTTGCCTACTGCGTGACCTGCCACAACCCGTCGTCCGTCGACGGCAACACCGGCAATTCCGTGGATATGAAACGGATGATCCACAACATCCACGTCGGCCGCGACGGCTACGTGGTTATCGGTTTCCGCGATACGGTGCATGATTATTCCGACGTGGAATTTACCCAGGACGTGCGCAACTGCCAGACCTGCCACGAGGAGAGCGACGCGGACACGCCCGAGGCCAGCAACTGGCGTCTGGTCGCCAACCGCGCCGCATGCGGTACCTGCCACTACGACGTGGACGGCGCCGGCGACGCCGACGACGACTGGGCCATCGAGGCGGGCGAGCATCCGCCGGGCATCAACTTCGTGGACGATTCCCAGTGCCTTGACTGCCACGGCCCGAACTCGAACACGACGAACCCGGAAGGCGAACTCGTGCGCACCGCCGAGATCCACCGCATTCCGTCGCTGGAGGCGAGCGAGGACTTCGTCTATAACGTGGTCGACGCACGCAACGTGGTCACCGGCGGGCTGGTCGAGGTCGATTTCTCGGTGACCGATCCGAGTGGCGCACCGTACGACCTGGCCAACGACCCGGCCTTCACGACCTGCGCCGGCGGCACAAGCCGCCTCGCCATCGCCATCGGCTGGACGACGGACGACTTCGACAACCAGGACAATGGTGTCGAGAACGCCGAGCCGATTTCCATCAACGCCCTGGTCGCCTGCGGCGGTGCCGCCACCGACCCGGACGGGGACGGCGTCTACACCGTGAGCTCGCCGACGGCGATCCCGGCCGGGCTCGGCGGCTCCGAGACCATAGCCGTGGCGCTGGAAGGCCATCCGGCCGGCGATCTCGACGGCGACGGTGTGTTCACCGATCGCATCGCGGTCACCAACGCCATCGAGTACTTCGGCATCGACGGTGCCGACGCCGTGCCGCGTCGCAATGCCGTGGCCATCGAGAAGTGCGACGAATGCCACAAGCAGCTGTCGCTGCACGGCAATAACCGCACCGACAAGCCGGAAGTCTGCGCCGTCTGCCACAACCCGAATGCCACCGATATACCGGTGCGGGTGCCGGGGTCGGAGTGCGACACCGTACTCGGCCTGGATGACGAGACCATCGACATGAAGTACATGGTCCACGCCATCCACGCGGGCAACACGGGCATCTGCGGTTTCCGCAACTCGGCGCATCCGTACTTCGACGTGGTCTACCCGGGCAGACTGAACAACTGCGAGGGCTGCCATGAGCCGGGTGCCTACTATCCGGTGGATCCGGGCGAGATTCTGGGCACGACGGTCGATTCCAACGACCCGACCACGCCGGTAGACGACCGGGTGATCTCGCCGAACAGCGCGGTCTGCTCCAGCTGCCACACGAGCGACCTGGCTCGCGAGCACATGGTGCAGAACGGCGGCGACTTCAACGCGACGAAGGCGGCGGATTCCTCGCTGATCTCCTCCGGCGTCGAGACCTGCAACGTCTGCCACGGCCCCGGCCGCTCGGCTGACGTGGGCGAGGTCCACGGCGTCGGCGAGTTCCAGTTCAACTGACGGAGCGGGGGCGTCCGGTGACGGGCGCCCCCTTCTCCCGATGCCCGCTGCCCTCGCAACCCGCAGCCGCAGAGACGTAACGCAATGAAAGCATCCATCCTCATCCGCCTGGCCGTCCTCGGCACGGTACTGGCGTTCCCGTCGTTATCGTCCGCGCAGGACGAGGCCGGCGCCGAACCCGAATACAGCCGCGACGGCGCCGATACCTGTCTCAGGTGTCACCGCGACCAGGAGACCCTGGGGGTGTTTCGCACGCCCCACGGCGTGCCCACCGACGAGCGCAGCCCGTTCGGGCACAACCAGCTCCAGTGCGAGGCCTGTCACGGCCCGGGCGGCGAGCACACCGGCCGCGTGCGCCGGGGCGACCCGCGCCCGCCGGTGGTCTACTTCGGCTCGGACGAGAAGGCCGCGCCGGTGGAGAAGCAGAACGCCATGTGCCTGGGCTGCCACGAGTCCACGGTCCCCGTGACCTGGCACGGCACGCCCCATGACGCCAACGAGGTGGCCTGTGCGGACTGCCACAGCTCGCACAAGCCGGACGACCCGGTGCTCGCCACTTCCTCCCAGGCGCAGGTGTGCTACGACTGCCACCGCACCCAGGAGATCGCGGCGAAGAAGCCCTACGCCCATCCGCTGGACGAGGGCAAGATGGACTGCAGCTCCTGTCACAGCCCGCACGGCACCACCGCGGAGCTGCAGATGGCGCGCCAGACGGTGAACGACACCTGCTGGCAGTGCCATGCGGAGACCCGCGGTCCGTTCATCTGGGAGCACGCCCCGGTGTCCGAGGACTGCACCAATTGCCACGAGCCCCACGGCTCGAGCCACCCGGGCATGCTCAGCCTGCGCGGGCCGATGCTCTGCCAGAGCTGTCACTCCCAGGCCGGACATCCGAGCGTCACGAGCACGCCGGACGGTCTGCCGGGCGGCACACCTTCACGCCTGCTGCTGGGCCAGAACTGTCTGAACTGCCACACCCAGGTGCACGGTTCCAATCATCCTTCGGGATCCAAGTTGATGCGGTGACGTGATGAGCAAGCTCTCCAGACTACAAACCCTCGCGCCGGCCCTCGCGACCCTGCTGGCGCTTTCGGTCCCCGGCGGACCGGCGCTTGCCGCACCGGACACCAGTTCGTGGGAATGCAAACGCTGTCCGTTCGAAAAGGGCTACACGGCCGACACCGAGGTGGGCGCCACGAACGTGAGCGATGACGCTTTCCGGAACGGCAACTTCACCGGCTACGACGAGTCCGGCGTCTATCCGAACCTCGACGGCCAGGGCCGCTACGCGAGCGACGGCTACCAGCTCAAGTGGATGGCGGAGGACCTCGGCCTCGACTCCCGCGTCTTCGGGCTGGAAGGCGGCCGCCAGGGCACCTTCGGTTTCGACCTCGGCTATCGCGAGATCCCGGAACGGGTGTTCGATACCACGGTGACGCCCTACGTGCAGAGCGGCGACAGCCTGCTCACGCTGCCTTCCGGCTGGGTGGATGCGTTCAGCACCGGCGGCATGACGGCGCTGCCCGGCGCGCTGCGCGGACAGAACATCGAGAGCGACCGCCAGATACTGACGGTGGGCGGCGAGTATCTGCCGTCGCCGCGCCTGCGGCTGTTCGCCGACTACCGGCGCCAGGAGCAGGACGGCACCGCCATCTCGACGGGTTCGCTGTTCACCAATGCGGTGTATCTGCCTCGCCCGTTCGATTATTCCACCGACGAAGTGGATCTGGGCGCGCGCTACAGCCTCGGCGCCGGCCAGGTGACGCTGGCCTACTACGGCTCGTTCTTCCAGAACCAGGGCGTCGGCCTCACCTGGGACAATCCCTTCACCGGGGTGGATCAGGGCCGGAACGGCGAGCCCGCCGACAGCAAGTTCCAGCAGGTGAGCCTGTCCGCCAGCTACGCCTGGGTGGACTACGCGACCACCGCGAGCTTCGTTGCCGCGCTGGGACGGGGCGAGCAGGACGACTACCTGTTGCCGTACACCATCAACGGCAGTCTGCAGGCGCCGGCGCTGCCGACGCGGTCGCTGGATGCGGAAGTGGACACCACCAAACTCGGTCTCACGGTCACCTCGCGGCCGCTGCCGAAGGCGAGCGTGCGCTTCGCCTGGCACTACGACGAGCGTGACAACCAGACGCCGCAGTTCACCTGGACCCGGGTGATCACGGATCTGTTCCCCACGAACGACGCCGAGACGAACACGCCCTACAGCTTCGAGCGTTCCCGCTTCTCCCTGAGCGGCGACTACGACCTGCTGGACAGCCTGACGGTGGCCGCGGGCGTGGAGCGCTACACCATCGACCGCACTTTCCAGGAGGTCGAATCCCAGGACGAGGATACGGGCTGGGGCAAGCTCGCCTGGCGGCCCAGCGGCTGGTTCGAGCTGAGCGCCAAGGGCGGCGTCGCCGAGCGCGAGGCCGACGGCTACGACACCGGTCTTGCGGCAAGCTTCGGACAGAACCCGCTGCTCAGGAAGTATCATCTGGCATACCGTTATCGCGAGTTCGGCGAGGTGACCGCCATCGCCACGGTGCCGGAGAAGCCGATCTCGTTCGCGGGTACCGCCTTCTACGCCGAGGACAGCTACACGAAGTCGCTGCTCGGGCTGCGCGAGAGCACGGACATGCGCATCGCGGGGGACATGAGCTGGTCGGCCACGGAGAAAGCGTCGCTGTATCTGCATGCGGGCTATCAGGAGATCGAGTCCGACCAGGTGGGCAGCGAGGCCTTCGGCATCCCCGACTGGCAGGCGCTGCACCAGGACGAGTTCACCACCTTCGGTTTCGGCATGAGGGCAGCGGAGCTGGCGGAGAACGTCGAGCTCACGTTCGACTACAGCCGCGCTCTCGGCACCACCATCATCAGCGTCGACGAGAGCTTCTTCCCGGACCTCGAGTCCACGCTGGACTCCGTGCGTCTGGAGCTGGCGTGGCGCTCGTCCGAGCGGATGGAGTGGAGCGCGGAGGTGCGCTACGAGAGCTTCTCCACCGAGGACTGGGCCATCGCCGGCCTGGAGCCGACCACCCTGCCGACGGTGCTGACCTTCGGCGCCGATCCGTACGACTACGACGTCCTCCTGTTCGGCCTCGGCTTCCGCTACCACATCGGTGAGCTCGAGATCGGGGGCGACTAGGAGCGCGCACGGAGGTGTGACATGGCCGGCAAATCCGCGCAGCCACTGACGGGCGATCTCTCGACCTTGCTGGCGGATCTGCCGTTCGACGAGAACGCGGAAGCGCCATCGCTTGCCCAGCAGGCGGTGGCGCTCGCGCGTCTGCTCCAGCGCCGGGCGACGGAGCTGCAGACCCCCGCCGAGCGCAAGCAGCAGCACGAACTCGCCCGCATGATGGCATCGCCTCACGACAAGGCGACGCTGATGCAGATGACCGACCAGTCCATGCGCTCGCAGCGCGCGCGCCGCGCGGTGGACCAGCTGACCCACATCCTCGACGTGCAGGGCGTGCCCCGGTTCTTCACGCCCTTCGACCGCGCGATGCTGCGCGGCTTCCAGTCCTTCGGGGGCTGGCTGCCGGGTGTCGCCGTGCCGCTGGTGCAGGACAAGATGCGCCAGGAGACGGCCAACGTGATCCTGCCCGCCGAGGAAGACGTGCTGCCGGAGCATCTGCAGGCCCGGCAGAAGACCGGTCTGCGCATGAACGTGAATTTCCTCGGCGAGGCGCTGCTCGGCGAGGAGGCGGCGAAGGCGCGGCTGGCCGGCTACCTGGAAGCATTGGCACGGCCCGAGATCGAATGCATCTCGGTGAAGGCCTCCACCATCTACTCGCAGGTTTCCTCGCTCGCCTTCGAGAATACCGTGGAGGTGCTGAGCGATCGGCTGGAGACGCTCTACCGCGAGGCCGCGGCGCGGCGCTTCACCCGCAGCGACGGCACCGAGGTGCCCAAGTTCGTCTACCTGGACATGGAAGAGTACCGGGACATGAGCGTCACCTCGGAGGCGTTCATGCGCGCGCTGGAGCGCCCGGGCCTCGAGCAGACGGGCGCCGGCATCGCGCTGCAGGCCTACGTTCCGGATTCCTACCTGGTGCAGAAGCGCATCAACAGCTGGGCGCGGCGGCGGGTGGCGGCAGGCGGCGCGCCGGTGACCATCCGGCTGGTGAAAGGCGCGAACCTGGAGATGGAGCGGGTGGAGGCTTCCATCCGCGGCTGGCCCCAGGCGCCCTACAAGACCAAGGCCGAGGTGGATGCCAACTTCAAGCGCATGCTGCACGAGGGCATGGTCCCGGAGAGCCTGGTGGCCGTGCACCTCGGCATCGCCTCGCACAACCTGTTCGACGTGGCCTACGCACTGATCCTCGCCGCCCGGGAGGGCGCGCTCAGCCGGGTACAGTTCGAGATGCTGGAGGGAATGGCCAACCACCAGCGCCGGGCCCTGAACGAGCTCACCGGGAACCTGCTCCTGTATGCGCCGGCCACGAAGCGCGAGGACTTCATCCACGCCATCGGCTACCTGGTGCGCCGGCTCGACGAGAACACCGGACCGGACAATTTCCTGGCCCATTCCTTCCGCATCGAGGTGGGCAGCGAGGAGTGGCAGGAGCTGGAACAGCAGTTCCTCGCCTCGTTCCTGCTGATCGACACCCTGTCCGACGGGCCGCGCCGCACCCAGGACCGCCGCGTCGAGGAGCGGGGGCCGGTCACGGCGGCGCCGGAGCTCGCCACGTTCACCAACGAGCCCGATACCGACTTCTCCCTGTCCCAGAATGTGGAGTGGGCGAAGACGCTGATCGAGGAGTGGTCGCAGGTGCGCGGGGAGGCCGCCATGGACCTCCCGCTGATGATCGCCGGCGAGGAGCGGCGCGGCGACCGCGCGGCGAAGGAATGCCGGGATCCGTCCCGTCCCGGCGAAGTGGTGGCGCATTATCCGGACGCCACCGAGGCCGACCTGGAGGATGCGCTCGCCTGCGCCGAGGCGGATCCGGCCGGCTGGCGGTCGCGCTCGCCGGAGGAGCGCTGCGCGATCCTCGGCGAGGTGGCCGAGAATCTGCGGCTGGCCCGCTCGCGTCTGCTCGGTGCCGCCATGGCGGACGGCGGCAAGACCATCCCCGAGTCGGACCCGGAGGTGAGCGAGGCCATCGACTTCGTGGAGTTCTACCGTCGCAGCGCGCTGTACTTCCATCGCCTGCCGGGGGTGGAGGCAAGGCCGAAGGGCGTGGTGGCCGTGGTGCCGCCCTGGAACTTCCCCATCGCCATTCCCTGCGGCGGGGTGGCTTCCGCGCTCGCCGCCGGCAACTGTGTCATCCTGAAGCCGGCCTCGGCCACCGTGCTGGTGGCCTGGGAACTGGCGCAGGCCTTCTGGGCCGCCGGCGTGCCGAAAGAAGCGCTGCAGTTCATGCCCTGCCGCGGCTCGGGCGTGGGCGCGCAGCTCGTCGCCGATGCGCGGGTGGATGCCGTCATCCTCACCGGCGGCACCGACACGGCGCTCACGATGCTGGACGCGCGCCCGGACATGAACCTCATGGCCGAGACCGGCGGCAAGGACGCGACGATCGTTACCGCCCTGGCCGACCGTGATCAGGCGGTCGCGAACATCCTGCACTCCGCGTTCAGCCACAGCGGCCAGAAGTGCTCGGCGACGAGCCTGCTGGTCCTGGAGGAGGAGGTCTACGCCGACGAGGAATTCCGGCGCATGCTGAGCGACGCAGTCGAGAGCCTGCCGGTGGGACCCGCGTGGGATCGCCGCACGCGGGTCGGTCCCCTGGTGACGCCGCCGGGTGAGGACCTGCACCGCGCACTGACCACGCTGGAACCCGGCGAGGAATGGGCGGTGGAGCCCGGAGTGGACCCGGACAACCCGCAACTCTGGTCGCCGGGAGTGAAGTACGGCGTGACGCCGGGCAGCTACACCCACATGACCGAGTTCTTCGGGCCCGTGCTGGCGGTGATGATGGCCTGCGATCTCGACGAGGCCATCGAGTTCGTGAACCAGACCGGCTACGGCCTGACGTCGGGCATCGAGAGTCTCGACGACCGGGAGCAGGCCGAGTGGAAGGACACGATTGCCGCAGGCAACCTGTACGTGAACCGGGTGACCACCGGTGCGGTGGTACTGCGCCAGCCCTTCGGCGGCTTCGGCAAGTCTGCCTTCGGTCCCGGCATCAAGGCCGGCGGTCCGAACTACGTGGCCCAGCTCATGGACTTCAGCGACCGCGACCTGGAAGAGACGGCCGTAACGGAGGGTCCGGTCTCTGAGTTCCAGCAGGCGCTCGCCGACGTGCGCGGCAGTTCGTCCTTCCCGGACCACCAGATCGACCGGCTCATCCGCGCCTGTTCGAGCTATCAGCGCAACTACCGCGAGGAATTCGGCCGCGAGCACGACCACTTCCGGCTGCTGGGCCAGGACAACATCCGCCGTTACCTGCCGGTGCCGGTGGTGCGCGTCCGCGTGCATCCCGACGACGACGTATTCGAGATCTATGCCCGCGCCGTCGCGGCGCACGTGGTAGGCGCGAGGGCCGTCGTGAGCGTGTCGCCGGGCGCGGACAGCACGGTGGTGGAGCGACTGGAGACGCTGACGGAATCCTGGGCCGGCGGCATCGAGTTCGTCCGCGAGTCCGACGAGGACCTGGTGCGGATGATGCGGGCCGGCAACGTCGGGCGGCTACGCTACGCGCGTCCGGATCGCGTGCCGGAGGCGCTGCTGCGGGCGTCCGCCGAGACCGGCGTCTACATCGTGCGCACGCCGGTGCTGGCCGAGGGCCGCATCGAGTTGATCTGGTACCTTCGCGAGCAGAGCATCAGCGACGACTATCACCGCTACGGCAACCTCGGCGAACACGGCGCGGAGGATCGGGCCGAACCGCTCTGAGGCGGGTCGACACCGCCATTCATTCGCTGCACAATTCGTTGTCGGAGCGCACAGGGGGGGGGAGCCCGATGCCTGCGAAACGCTATCCCTTGCCGAAACGCTTCAGCGCGGCGCTGTCCGAACAAGCCTACGCCAGGCTGCGGGCGCTGAACGAGCGATACCACTACGGCAACAACTACCTGCTCACCGTCCTGCTCGAGAATCTGGATGCCATCGTCGATGGCGAGGCGCTGGATCGCGTCAGGAAATGCGATACGGACCCGGTCGCGGACGAGAACCCGGACTGGGACATCGGCTGCCACACATCTGCTTTCCATTCAGGGCCGGGATCGTCTCGTCCGGGCAGGCTGTCGGCCGCCGGCCTTCCGCGCAATGTAGTAGCCGTAGCTGACGAAGGCCTTATGGCGCTCGTAAAGCGAAATCTCGCTTTCCTCCGCGGCTACGATCGCCCGTGCCGCCTCAGAATTGCCGTGCCGATCCAGAAAGGCCGGAAAGCGCTTCTGCATGGGTCGATAGTAGTTGTCGAGCCAGCAGTGTTCGGGTAGCGGGAAATACCCGATCGGCGAAAAGCCGAGGCGCTCCAGGACAGCCATCTTGCCCGAGGCCGTATCCACCTCCGGGTATTCCTGCGCCCAGTGTCTCTGCAGCTCTTCGGGGCGGCTGTCGGTCAGCCAGGTCAGTTCCGATACCGCGAGAATGCCGTTCGGCTTCAGATACCCGCGCCAGGCCTCCACGCCTGCCGCGAAGCCCATGTTGTAGATCGCACCCTCCGCCCAGATGGCATCGTAGGCGGCTTCCTCGAAGGGCAGCGACTCCATGGTTGCGGCAAGCGTCGTGATGCGGTCCGCGACACCGGCGGATTCGGCCGCATCCTGGAGTCCGGCCAGGAACTCCGGCAGGAAATCGACGGCCGTGATGGCTGCGTCGAGTTCGTCGGCCAGCACCAGCGTGGAGGCGCCGGTACCGCACCCGATGTCCGCGATCCTCAGGCCCGCGGTTCCCTTCAGTCCGGAAAGGGCGACGGCAAGACGGGTTTCGGCGTCTCCGCCCGGACCCTGGCGCTGGCCGTCCTTGTGCAGATCGATCAGGAGTCGGAGGTCGTCCATCGTCCTCGGCTTTAGATGCGCTATCCAGCCGGAGCGAAAGCAGGCGAGAAATCCGGCCGCGCATTCACGAGGTGCATGCGCCGGGATGACGTCAATCCACAGACTCGCCGCCGATTGGGAATGATCAATACGTGCGCCTCGCTCCGGGGAGCGTTGTCGTGAAAGGCCAGCCCGTGTTCGTTCTCGAACACGACGTCGGCCGGCGAGCGCCTGCGCGAATAGGGCTTCATTCGGGCGCGCGCGGCTCGTCGCCGATCTTCCTGGCCTTGACCAGCGTTGCTTGCAGGGCGAAAGCCGCGAGACCCAGGATGAAGATCGCCCCGGCCTCGAACAGGATGGTTTCGGGTGCCATTTCCTTGCTCTGCAGGACAATGAGCCGCGACAGGGCCGTAATCGCGATGAACAGCGGATATAGCACCGGTATCTCCCGGCTCCGGTAAAAGGTCCCGACCATCGAGATGACCTCGGTGTAGAGGAACAGCAGGAGGATGTCGGCAATCGCAATGGTGCGATTGTCCCAGACGGTTGCCAGCTCGATCATCACCGCACCGACGGTCATGATCACGATCAGGATGAGGATCGCCTTCTCTATTGATGCAATTATTTTCGAAACGCTCACGTGACCTCCTGCCGCTGTTGCCGGTCGCCACGAACAAGCCTACCGGGTTACGAGAGTCCTGCAATAAGAATGCCGCCTGACGCAGCGCCGGTTTGTAGCCGCCTGGGCTCCGGCCCGGCAAGCGATCGTCTCGAGGGCGGACTTGGATAGGGTGCCGCCGAGTGGTATCAATGCTCGCTGTAACGGCCAGAATCCGCGGAGTGCAGCATGCCCGAAAATACCGACCAGCATTTCTACGAACGCGCAGATGCAGTGATAACGCTTGCGAATGAGCAGATGACCACGACCGACCGCGGCAAAGTCAGTGCGTCTTTGATGTTCGCGACTGCCCGGTTCAACGCATTCGTAAGTGCTTTTCAGGCCGAATCCTCCGAAGATCTTGCGTCGGGAAGAGAGGAGATCATTCGGTATTTCGTAGAACAGTATCAGACCATGCTGGCCGAGAACCTTGATGACTATATTGCGAACTTCGAGGACTTCACGTCGCCACGAGGCTGACGATCGGGGCGACGCGGGGCCTGGCAGCTCCCGGCCCCGCCCGGAAGCCGGCACGCAAGCTATCCCGGTCGGTCTGTCCTCCGCGGCATCACCGCAGCCTACGCACCCATACGGCCATGGCGATGCACACCGCGGCGAGGGACCACAGCGGATAGCGATAGTCGGCGGTGGCGTCCACCAGCACGCCGAAGAGCACCGGACCCAGCACGCCGCCGACCTGGGCGGCCGTGAAGAACAGACCGCCGGCAGCGCCCATGTTGTCACTGGTGATGCGCCGGCTTTCCATCAGCAGCAGCATGGCGATGGGGAAGATGCAGCTGCGCGAGATGCCCTGCAGCACCAGGCTGGCGGTCATCAGCGCCCGCGACTCGCTGTAGAGGCCGAGCAGGGATATCGCGCCGACAACGCAGAGCAGCGCGAACAGCGTGACGCGGCGCGGGCCCACCGCCAGCCGGGGGATGACCAGCGTGGCGACGATGCCGACGGCCACCGGCACGGCCGACCAGGCGCCGGCCGCGGCCAGGCTGTAACCCAGCGAATGGATCGTCTCCGGCAGCCAGGCCCCCATGGAGTGGGCGAACAGGAAGACGCCGGCGGCCAGCAGGAGAACGTTGCGCACCGAAGGGTAACGCACGAGTTCGGCCACCAGGCCGATGTCGATCATCGCCTCGCCCGTCGTGCGGCGCTGGCCGAGGCGGCTGGCCGGGCGCGTCATGATGGCGAGCCAGATCAGTGCGGCAGCCAGCAGGACGGCGGCATAGACGAGGAAGACCGTGCGCCAGCGGTAGTCCACCAGCGGCATCAGCACGGCGTTGCTGAGGATAAGACCGAGGATGCTGCCGATGGCGGTGCTGGAGGTGTAGATCCCCATTGCGAGGCCGCGGGAGTCGTCGTCGAACCATCGCCGCACGAGTTTCGGCGCGCCGATGGAGATGAGCGGCCCGCCGACCCCGTAGACCATCATGGCGATCAGCAGCGTCCAGTAGTCGTCTGCGAGCGCCCGCAGCGCGGCCGAGGCGGCCAGGATCAGCGCGGCGGTCAGCAGACAGGGCCGGAGCCCGAAGCGGTCCAGCAGCGAGCCGGCCGGGATGGCGGTGAAGAGATACACGAACTGCCAGGCGCCGAGGATGGTCCCCATCGCCGCGCCGGACAGCCCCAGGTCGGCGCGGATGGGCGTGACCAGCGCCGCGGTGGCCGCCATCAACAGGCCGAAGCAGCCGTACAGCAGGGAGACGCCCGCCAGCATCACCCAGCGGAAGCCGCTGCGCTCGGGAGAGACGGCTGCCGACGTCGTCACGGTCCGGTTTCCGCTGCGCTCGCTTTCAGGGTCGGATCCCCATTCTCTTCGTGCCTGCTCGTGGCGCAATGATAACGGCGCGGGACAAGCCGCGCCGCGGCCTGACCGGCTTCCCCGTATTTATCGTGGTGGTCCTGTTGTGCCACAGTCCGGGATCGTGACCGACAGAGGAGATGCCTGTGGCCTATCGTCTGCGCGAGGACGAGAGCATCGAGGAATTCCTGAAGCGCGTGGCCAGCGAGCAGGTGGCGAAGGCCATCGAGGATCTCGAAGGCGCCGACGAGGAGCTGCACGAGGCCGTGCACGAGTTCCGCAAGCGCGGCAAGAAGATCCGGGGGCTCATCCGGCTCGTGCGCCCGGGGTTCTCCGAATACGCGGGCGAGAATGCCTGGTTCCGCGACCTGGCCGGCGAGCTCTCGGCCATCCGTGACGCGACATCGATGCAGGAATGCGTGGCATCGCTCGTGGAGCGCTACTCCGACGACCTGGATGAGGGCGCCTTCGGCGGGATCCGCGCCTGGCTGGACGAGCGGCGCGAGACCATGAGCGCGGAGCGCGAGGCGCGGGCCAAGGTGGAATCCATCCTCGGCGACCTGCCACGCGCGCTGGAACGGATCGAATGCTGGACGCTCGATTCCCGGGGCACCGACGCGCTGGAGGCGGGTCTCGCGAAGACCTACCAGCGCGCCCGCAAGGCGATGGCCGCGGCGATGGATGACGGGACGGCGCGGGATTTCCACGAGTGGCGCAAGCGCGTGAAATACCATCGCTATCACCTGAAGCTGCTGACGCCGGTCTGGCCGAAGGTGATAAGGGCGCGCTACAAGGAGACGAAACTGCTGAGCGATCTCCTCGGCGACGACCACGACCTGGCTGTGCTGCGGGCAACGCTGGAGGAAGAGGGCGGGGGCGACGCGCAGGAACGAGCTGCACTGACCGCGCTGAGCCATCGGCGCAGCGCGGAGCTGCGCGCTCGATCGTGGAGCCGCGGTCGCCGGCTCTTCGTGGAGAAGCCGAAGCGCTACGCCGCGCGGATGCGGGCGCTGATCGAGATTCGCAACGAGGAGTGCTCGCGCTGAGTCGCCGGGCCCCTGTCTCAGTCCTTGTCGCGATTGCCCAGCAGGAAGCGCAGCCACATCGGCGAGAGCACCGTGGTCACGATGGCCATGATCACGATGGCCGAGAACAGGCTGCCCACGATTTCCGGCACCGGCTCCGGATGCGAGAACAGCCCGGCCTCGAGCGCTATTCCCGCCACGATCAGCTCGACGGCGCCTCTGGCATTCATGCCCACCCCGGCGGCGAGAGACTCCCGGTTCGACAGGCCCGCCATCCTGGCGGCGAAGCCCGAGCCCGCCAGTTTGCCGATGAACGCGGCGGCGATCAGCGCCAGCAGGAATCCGGGCACGGCCGTGACGGCCTCCAGGTCGATAGCCATGCCGATGGAGGCGAAGAATATCGGTGCGAGAAACCCGGCCGTGAAGGTGCGGGTACGCTCGAAGAGTTCCTCGTGTATCTCGGGATCGATCGTGTCCCGCTTGAAGAACAGCCCGGCCGCGTAGGCGCCGAGGATGAAATGCATGCCGAGCTGCTCGGCGAGCAGTGCCAGTCCGAAGCCCCAGGCCATGAGCAGGCTGAATTCGATATGACCGATCTTGAGGCGCTCGGTCAGACGCCCGGTCAAGGGCATGAGATAGCGTCCGGCCAGCGTCACCAGTGCGAAGAAAAGCACTACCTTGCCGCCCAGGGACAGCAACGTCGACGGGGTGACCCCGCCGCCGGTCTGCAGTAGAGCGGTGAGTATGGCGAGAAGGAACAGGCTGATGATGTCGTCGAAGACCGCCGCCGAAACGATGATCTTGCCGACGGCCGTCCCCTGCTTGCCGAGATCCATGAGCGCGGCGATGGTGATGGGCACCGCGGTCACCGACAGCGCGACGCCGACGAACAACGTCTGGGCGAAATGCCAATCGGAATCCGGCAGCCAGACCCAGGCAATTCCCATGCCCAGCGCGAGCGGCAGCACCATGCCGCCGATCGCCACCGCCGCTGCGGAGCCCGAGGCCTCGGTCAGGTCCTTCGGCCGCATCTCCATGCCGGCCACCAGCATGAGGAAGAAGATGCCCAGCTCCGTGATGGCCTTGAAGACCTCGTTGTGATTGACGTCGGCGAGCACGGGGAAGGTGTCGCTGAACGAGGTGGCCAGGATGCCGAGGATGACGCCGGCCAGCAGTTCGCCGACGAGGACCGGCTGACCGAAGCGGGTGGCGCACTCGCCGAAGACGCGGGTGACGAGAAGCAGTACGAGCAGTATGTAGAAGAGTTCCATAGGCCCTCGTGCGGCGGAATGACGGTTATTATGACATGCGCGGGCGGCAGCCGGCTTGCGGGGACGCATTATCGCGGGCCGCCGATTTCGGTAGACTGACGGTTTATGGAGACCGAACAGTCTGCAAGCGAAGCGGTGCCATGCGCATCGCCGTAGTCGGTACCGGATTCGCCGGTCTGTGCATGGGCATCAAGCTACGGGAGGCCGGCTTCGAGGACTTCACGCTGTTCGAGCAGGCCGATGCCATCGGCGGCACCTGGCGGGACAACACCTATCCGGGCGCCGAATGCGACATCCCCTCGGCGCTGTATTCCTATTCCTTCGAGCCGAATCCGCGCTGGACCCACAAGTGGTCCCATCAGCCGGAGATTCTGCGCTACATGGAGCATTGCGCGGCCAAGTACGGGCTGTATCCGCACATCCGCTTCAATACCGAGGTGGCGAAGGCGCGCTGGGACGACGGCGAGGCTCGCTGGCATCTGACGCTCGGCGACGGCACGGAGGAGATCTTCGACGTCTTCGTCACCGGCGTCGGTCAGCTCAGCCGGCCGTTCGTGCCGGACATGCCGGGCCTCGACGATTTCGCCGGCCCCGCGTTCCACTCCGCTCGCTGGGACCACGGCGTGGAGCTTGCCGGCCGCGATGTCGTGGTGATCGGCAATGCGGCCAGCGCGGTGCAGTTCGTGCCCCGGATCGCGCCGCAGGTGCGCTCGCTGACCGTCTTTCAGCGCACGGCGAACTGGATGCTGCCGAAGAACGACCGGGAGTACGCCGAGTTGGAGAAATGGCTGGGTCAGCGCATGCCGTTCCTGCAGCGCCTCTATCGCCTGCGCATCTGGCTGATGAGCGAGCTTGTGCTCTATCCGATGATGGGGCTGAACCGGCTGTACAAGTGGTGGGGCAGGCGCCAGACGCGGAAGTACCTCGACGAGACCATCCGCGATCCGGAGCTGCGCGAGAAGCTGATACCGGACTACCCCTTCGGCGCCAAGCGCATCCTGTTCTCGGACGATTACTACGCGGCGCTGGACCGCGACAACGTGGAACTGGTGACGGAGTCCGTCGAGCGGGTCGCGCCCAACGGCGTTCGCACCCGGGACGGACGCGAGATCCCCGCCGACGTGCTGATCCTCGCCACCGGCTTCCGCACCAACCCCTTCCTGGCGCCGATGGAGATCACCGGCGCGAACGGCCGCGCGCTGCGCGACGCCTGGAGCGAGGGCGCCCAGGCCTATCTCGGCATCACCGTGGCCGGTTTCCCGAACCTGTTCATGACCTACGGCCCGAACACGAACCTCGGCCACTCCTCTATCATCATCATGATCGAGTGCCAGGTGCGCTACATCGTGCAGTGCCTGCAGCTGATGCGCGCAAGGGGCGCCGAACGGGTGGAGGTGCGGGAGGACGTGCAGCGGCAGTACAACGAGAAACTGCAGCGGCGTCTCGAGCGCAAGGCCTGGGCGCTGGTGGGGCGCAGCTGGTACATGGACCATGGCCGCATCACCAACAACTGGGCCGGCAACACGCCGGAGTACTGGTGGCGGACCCGCCACTTCGATGAATCCAATTATCGCCTGGCGGACTGAGCCGGCGGCAACGCAGAGGAAGACAGCATGAAAATCAAGCTCGAATTCGACCTGACCCCCAAGGAATTCCGCGACAGCCTCGGGCTGCCGGACGTGAGCGGGCTGCAGAAGAAGGCGGTGGACGCGCTGCAGAAGCGAGTGGAGAACGACATCAAGAATTTCGACGCGTCGAAGCTCTTCAATGCCTGGGTCAGCCAGGGCCTGGAAACTTCGGCGCAGGTGCAGCGTTTCCTCGGCAAGGCCGTGGGCACGGCGCTGCGCGGACGCCAGGCGCCCGATGCGACGATGGAGACGGAGGAGGAAGAAGAGGTTGCTCCGTCGCCACGGACGACAAAGAAGAAGAAATAGCCGCCGGTCGGCGGCGGTTTTCGCGGCTCACAAAAGGGGGAGCGCATGACGACGAGAAGGGATTTCCTCGGGGCCGCGGCTGGCGGCCTCGGACTCGGGCTGACGATGGGGCCGTCCGGTCTGGCGGCGGCAATGGCGAGGCCGGGCCCGGCGGCGAAGCCGCTGGACATCCTGGTGCTCGGCGGCACCGGCTTCATCGGCCCGCACCAGATCGAATACGCGCTCGCCCGCGGCCACCGGGTGAGCATGTTCAACCGCGGCAGCAACCCGGGCGCGTACGGCGACCGGGTGGAGGAGCTGATCGGCAACCGGGATTCGCGCATCGACGAAGGGCTGGCCGCGCTGGCCGGCGATCGCACCTGGGACGCGGTCATCGACAACTCCGGCTATGTGCCGCGGCACGTCCGTGACAGCGTGGAGTTGCTGGGGGAGCGTGTCGGGCGTTACCTGTATGTCTCCACCGTGGCCGTCTACGATTTCTCGGCCGGCTCGGAATTCGACGTCGACGGGCCGCTGGCGGCGCTCGAGGACCCGGCAGTCGAGCGCGTGACCGCCGAGACCTACGGCCCGCTGAAGGCCGAATGCGATCGGATCGTGCAACAGGCGCTCGGCGACAGGGCGACGATCGTGCGGCCTACTTATATCGTGGGTCCGGGCGACACCACGGATCGCTTCACCTATTGGGTGGAGCGCCTCCACCGCGGCGGCGACATCCTGGCGCCAGCGATGCCGGAGGCGGAGATCCAGTGGGTGGATGCCCGGGATCTGTGTCCCTGGATCGTCCGGCTCGCAGAGAACGACATGCCCGGCGTGTTCAATGCAGCGGGTCCGGCGGCACCGGTGGACCGTCGCGGCATGCTCTGGGGCATCGCGGCCACGACGGCGGCGCCGGTGCGCCTGCACTGGCCGGAGCCGGCGCTGCTCGCGGAACTGGAGATCGTGCCGCCGATGCTGGGCAGCGAGGGCGGCTCGTTCCACTTCGTGAACGATGGCGCGATGGCTGCGGGCCTTAGCTTCCGTCCTCTCGCCGAGACCGCGCTGGCCACTCACGAATGGTGGCAGGGTCTGCCGGCGGAGCGCCGGGCCAATCCCCGGCGCTGGATACCGGAGGCGCGCGAGGCGGAGGCCATCCGCCGGCTCACGGCCGACGGCTGACCGGGCGGGCCGCAATTCTGCGGCGGCGGACGATAAATAATTCTGGTGCGGCGACAGCACGGGGAGTACACTGCGACGACGTATGACGGGATCCCGTGTTGTTCACGGTCCGCCCTGCGTAGTGTTAGCGGGCCGAACACCGGCCCGGTTTTCCGTCAGAAGCTCGGCGGTCTGGCTGCCCTGACGGTGTTGTTCTACGGACCGCAGAGTGATTGAAAGATGACGAATATCTATGTCGGTAACCTGGCCTACAGCGTGACCTCCGACGACCTCCGCGAAGTCTTCTCCGAGTACGGCGAAGTCTCCAGTGCGAACGTAATCATGGACAAGTTCTCGGGCCGCTCCAAAGGGTTCGGTTTCGTCGAGATGCCGGATTCGAGCGCTGCCTCGGCAGCCATCGAGGCGCTCAACGAGCAGGATCTGCAGGGCCGGAACATGCGTGTGAACGAGGCGCGTCCGCGCGAGGACCGACCCCAGCGTCGCGACCGCTACTGATCGAGGGATCGCGTTCCGCGCGATCCCGTGACGCGAAAAGGCCGCCTCCGGGCGGCCTTTTTGTCCTGATGCAGGAGGGCCTTCAGGCCCGACCCGCTGATGGGCATGTAGGAGGGGCTTTAGCCCCGATTCACCACACAATCGGGCCTGAAGGCCCTCCTACATGATTATTCGTGCTCCACGTAGGTGGAGCGCGAGAACGTGCGGATGTACTCGTCGAGGATGTCCATGCCCTGCTTGGGGCGCAGCACGCCGGCGTTGATCTTCTCGCGCACGAGCGCGCTCATGCGCCGTTCCAGATCGTTGGCGAAGTACTGCACCTGGCCGAGGATCTCCTGCACCCGGGTGCCCGGGATGATCTTCTCCACCCAGTAGTTGCCAGGCTCCTCGTCGTCCGCGTAGATGTGGGCTTCGGCCACCCGGCCGAACAGGTTGTGGGCGTCGCCCATGATGTCCTGGTAGGCGCCCATCAGGAACAGGCCGATGTAGTAGCGCTCGCCGGGGCGGGGGTCGTGCAGCGCCACGTAGGTCTTGTCCGCGTTCGCGGTGACGTAGTGGTGAATCTTGCCGTCGGAGTCGCAGGTGAGGTCCACCAGCACGGCGCGGCGCTCCGGCCGTTCGTCCAGCCGCGTCAGTGGCATCAGCGGGAAAGTCTGGCCGATGGCCCAGTGGTCCAGTATGGACTGGAATACCGAGAAGTCGCACAGGTGCTGGTCCACCAGCGCCTCCTCGATCATGCCGAGCTCCGCCGGCGGCGGGTCCAGCTCGGCGGCTCGAAGCCCCTCTGCGATGAGAGCGCAGGCGCTCCAGAACAGCCGCTCGATCAGCGCCTGCTGCTCCAGCGGCATATAGCCCAGGCGGAAGCTGGCCTCCGCATCCCGGCGCACGTCCCGGCACTCGTGGTAGGCCTCGGTCAGCAGCGCCGGCCCGGCCTTGCCCTGCGCGCTGCGCCGGCGCAGCCGGTCCAGCACCCGGTAGAGTTTCTGCACCAGCGCGTGGTCCTCGTCGCCGGGGCGGAAGTCGTCCGCGATCATGTCCTTGCCGTAGCTGCCGAGGGACTCCACGACCAGCACCGAATGGTGCGCCGTGATGGCGCGGCCGCTCTCGGATATCAGGGTGGGGTGGGGCAGCGACTGTTCCTCGCACACGTCGTGCACTGCCGAGACCACGGCGTTGGCGTATTCCTGCAGGCTGTAGGTGATGCCGCTCTCCTCGCCCTCGTCGTAGCGCACGCCGAGGCCGCCGCCCACGTCGATGTAGCGGATACGGATCCCGCGGCGGATGAGCTTGGCATAGACCTGGGTGATCTCCTTCACCGCGTTGCGCAGCACCTGTACGTCGGAGACCTGGCTGCCCACGTGGAAGTGCAGCAGGGCGAATGCATCCTCGCGGCCGCTCTCGCGCAGCCGTTCCAGCAGCGTCACCAGCTCCGGGATGGACACGCCGAACTTGGAACGGTCGCCGCCGGATTCCGCCCAGCGGCCCGCGCCGGCCGTGGTGAGCCGCACACGGACGCCGAACGCGGGCACGGTCTCGCTGGCCGCGGTGAGCGCCATCCACTGCTCGAACTCGCCGAATTTCTCGATGACCGGAATGACGTTCTTGCCGAGCCGCTGAGACGCGTGGATCAGCGACAGCATGCTCTCGTCCTTGACGCCGTTGCAGATCAGCAGCGTCTCGTCGCGGGTCAGGTGGGGCAGTGTCGCCACCAGCTCCGGCTTGGAGCCGCATTCGAGGCCCAGTCCGTAAGGCTCGCCCGCGTCCAGGACCTCCTCCACCACCTCGTGCAGCTGGTTGACCTTGATGGGGTAGACGCTGCGGTACTCGCCCTCGTAGTCGTGGCGCTCGATGGCCCGGCGGAAAGCCTCGTTGATGCGTCGCACGCGGGAGCGCAGCACGTCCTGGAAGCGCAGCAGCACCGGCGGCTGGATGCCCCGCTCGGCGAGGTCGGCCACCACGTCGGCGATGCGGATGGCGATATCGCTCGCCTCGTCCGGGCGCACGGCCGCATGGCCCGAGTCGTCGATCAGGAAGAACCCGTCGCCCCAGACCTCCACCCGGTAGAATTCGGCCGTGTCGTCGATGGTCCAGCCTTCGGCGCTCTCCGGGAGCGGCCGCGCGTCGCTCTGTTCGCTCATCGGCGGGCCTCAGATACCCAGGACACAGGCGAAAACGAGGGGCGCGACGATGGTCGCGTCCGACTCGATGATGTACTTCGGCGTGTCGGCCGAGAGCTTGCCCCAGGTGATCTTCTCGTTCGGCACGGCGCCGGAGTAGGAGCCATAGCTCGTCGTCGAGTCGCTGATCTGGCAGAAGTAGCCCCAGCGCGGGATGTCTTCCTTGCCGAGGTCCTGCTCGATCATCGGCACCACGCAGATGGGAAAGTCGCCGGCGATGCCGCCGCCGATCTGGAAGAAGCCGATGGAGGCGTCCGCGCAGGTCTTCTGATACCAGCCGGCCAGCGCGATCATGTACTCGATGCCGTTGCGCACCGTGTGCACGTTGCCGATGTCGCCGTTGATGCAGTGGGAGGCGAAGATATTGCCCAGCGTCGAATCCTCCCAGCCGGGCACGAACACGGGCAGGTCGCGCTTTGCGGCCTCCACCAGCCAGCTGTTCGCCGGGTCGATCTGGTAGTGCTCCTCCAGTTCGCCGGAGAGGATCAGCCGGTACAGGAACTCGTGGGGAAAGTACGACTCGCCGGCCTTGTCGGCCGTCTGCCATTCCTTCAGCACGGCATCCTCGATGCGGCGGATGGCCTCGTCCTCGGGGATGCAGGTATCGGTCACCCGGTTCAGGTGCCGTGCGAGCAGCTGCTCCTCGTCCTCCGCGGTCAGGTCCCGGTAGCCGGGGATGCGCACGTAGTGATCGTGGGCCACCAGGTTGAACAGATCCTCTTCCAGGTTGGCGCCGGTGCAGCAGATGGCGTGCACCTTGTCCTTGCGGATCATCTCGGCCAGCGACAGGCCGAGCTCGCCCGTGCTCATCGCGCCCGCGAGCGTCATGAACATCCTGCCGCCGGTATCGATATGGCGGCGATAGCCGTCGGCGGCATCCACGAGAGCGGCGCTGTTGAAGTGACGGAAATGGTGGTGGACGAAGTCCGTGATGGCAGTCATTGCGGGGACCTCCGGATGGCATGGGCGTCCGGCTCACCCGAGGGGTCCGCCGGGACGCGGAGAATAGGGCCAAAGCCCCATGCTAACAAGCGAAAGATTTCGTCGCAGGACGCGGCCGGACGGGTTACCAGGGCTCCGTCCACGACAGCGGTTCCTCGTCCATGAGGGCGGCCTGCTCGCGCAGTGCCAGGATGTGCTCGCCCCAGTAGCGCTGGGTGTTGAACCAGGGGAAGGCGACGCGGAAGGCGGGGTCCTCCCAGCGCCGGGCGAGCCAGGCGGCGTAGTGCATGATGCGCAGTGTCCTGAGCGCTTCGATGAGGCGCAGCTCCCGCGCCTCGAACAGCCGGAACTCCGTGTAGCCGGCCAGCAGTTCGGCCAGCTGGGGAGTCTGCTCCTCCCGGTCTCCGGAGAGGAACATCCAGAGATCCTGCACTGCGGGACCCATGCGCGCGTCGTCCAGGTCGACGATGTGCACCTGCTCGTCGCGTACCAGCAGATTGCTCGGATGCAGGTCGCCGTGCAGCCGCAGGTGGCGCACCTCGCCCGCGGCATCGAAGCAGTGTTCGGCGCGGGCGAGCAGATCGGCGCTCAGCGTATCGTAGGAGGTGGCGAGTTCGTCCGGGATGAAGCCCTCGTCGAGCAGGAACTCCCGCGATGCGTCGCCGAAGCTCTCGATATCCAGCGTGGGCCGGTGCCGGAAGGGCTCCCTGGCGCCGCAGTTGTGCAGCCTGGCCGTGAAGCGGCCGATCTGGCGCAGGAGGCGCGCGTCATCGAGTTCGGCGGCGTGACCGCCGTGGCGACGATACACCGCCAGCCGGAAGCCGCCGACATGGTGCAGGGTCCGGCCGCCGATCGACATCGGCGCGACCACCGGGATGTCGGCGTCCGCCAGCTCGTGCGCGAACGCGTGCTCCTCGAGGATGGCCTCGTCGCTCCAGCGGCCGGGGCGGTAGTACTTGGCGACCAGCGGCTGGCCGTCCTCGATGCCCACCTGATAGACCCGGTTCTCGTAGCTGTTCAGGGCCAGCAGTCGGCCGTCGGTCAGGAAACCCAGCGCCTCGATGGAGTCGAGGATGTCCGCGGGTCCGAGCTGGCGAAAAGCCAGCGTGTCGTCTGCGTCGTCTGCCGGCATGGCCATGCCGCAGTGTAGCACCACGCCGCGGGCTGGCAGCCCCTGCGCCCTTTGGGTACTCTTCATCGCCGCCTGAAGACGGAGAGAGCCGCCCATGCCCAGAGCCGATGCCAACGGAGTCGAGATCGAGTACGACGAGTTCGGGTCGCCCGATGCCCCGGCCATCCTGCTCGTCATGGGGCTCGGCATGCAGCTGCTCGCCTGGCGCGAACCGTTCTGCCGGCTGCTCGCCGACGCCGGCTACCGGGTGATCCGCTACGACAACCGCGACACCGGGCTGTCGACCCGTTTCAGCCACCTGCGCACCCCGGCTATCCCGACGGTGGTGTTCCGCGGCCTGCTCGGGATGCGCCAGAAAGTGGCCTACACGCTCTCCGACATGGCGCTGGACGCGGTCGGCCTGCTCGACGCCCTGGGTATCGAGCGGGCGCACGTGGTGGGCGTCTCCATGGGCGGGATGATCGGCCAGATCCTCGCGGCGAAGCACGCCGAGCGCGTGCAGACCCTGACCTCCATCATGTCCACCAGCGGCCACCGCTCGCTGCCCCGACCGCGCCGGGAGGTGCGACAGCACATCTTCCAGGCCCGCGCGGCGGACGCCAGCCGCGAAGAGGTGGTGGCCCACGCCGTGCGCACCATCGAGCTGATCGGCAGCCCGCGCTACCCGGTGGACCGGGACATCATCCGGGCCCACGCCGAGGAGGCCTACGACCGGGCCTATTATCCCGAAGGCATCATGCGTCACGTGGGCGCGATCATCGCCGACGGCAACCGCCGCAGCCGCTTGCGGGCCATCCGCCGGCCGAGCCTGGTGATCCACGGCACGGACGACCCGCTGGTGCCGGTGGAAGGGGGCATGGACACCGCCGAACACATCCCCGATGCGCGCCTGGAGCTGATCCCGGGCATGGGCCACAACCTGCCCGAAGGCCTCTACGACCAGCTCACCGACCTGATCACCACCCACGCCCACCGAAACCGCTGACCGATTCGTAGGAGGGCCTTCAGGCCCGATCCGGCTCTGCCAGACCCCGTTCTTTTGTGGCCGCCCTGCGGGGGTATCCATCTTGCTCCCGACAAAAGGTCGCGGCGATGAATACCCCCGCATGACGGCCGTGCTCGCGGTGGCGTGTCGGAGCTGCCAGTCAGTGGCGCCTGCTGATTGGTGCCAATGCTCTCGGCTGCGGGCCCGTCGGCGGGTGGGCAAGGGTTGCGGGGTCGTCCGGGCCGACTGGAGCCATGACGGCGGGAAGGAGGCCTGGCCGAAGTGAAGGAGGACAGGACGTCCGACTGAACGTCCCCGCGACCCTTGCCCACCCGATGGCGGGCCTACGCTAAAAGAAAGAAATCGGGCCTGAAGGCCCTCCTACGTGGGTCAGGCGTCCGTGCCGCAGTAGATGTCGTGCAGGAGGTTGATCATCTCCGTGGCCGGGCCGGGCACCAGCGAGTAGTAGATGCTCTGCGCATCCCGGCGGGTTTTCACCAGGCCTTCGCGGCGCAGGATGCCGAGCTGCTGCGACAGCCCGGACTGGCTCATCGGGATCCGGTCGTTCAGCTGGCCCACGGTCATCTCGCTCCCGGCCAGCGTGCAGAGGATCATCAGCCGGTTCTCGTTCGACAGCGCCTTCATGAGCTGCGCGGCTTTTCCCGCGTGCTCGTGGATTTCCGAGAAATCGCGCTCGGACGCGGCCCGGTCGGGCGCCTCTACGGATTTCGACGGCATCGTCTGGTCCCCTCCGATTCCGTACTAACCACGATTGTATATTGCAAAATTATAATATACAAATATAATATCCGAGATGAATTGCGGAGCTTGTCCCGTGAGCACCCCGAAAGTCGATACTTTTTACCACGAAGATACCAACACGTTCTCCTACGTGGTGTCGGATCCGGCCACCCGCCAGGCCGCGGTCATCGACCCGGTGCTGGATTACTGCCCGGATTCCGGTTGCACCTCGAGGGAATCGGCGGATGCCCTGCTCGCCCGGGTGGAGGAGGAGGGCCTGCGGGTCGCCTGGATCCTTGAGACCCATGCCCACGCCGACCACGTGACGGCGGCCGAGTATCTGCAGGAGCGCACCGGCGCCCCCATCGGCATCGGCGCCGGCATCCGCGCCGCGCAGGAGAACTTCCGCCGCACGTTCAACCTGGGAGCCGATTTCCCGGCGGACGGCTCCCAGTTCGACCGCCTGTTCGCCGACGGCGACGGCTTCTCCATCGGCGAGCTCCCGGTGCGCGTGATGGCGGTGCCGGGCCACACCGACGACAGCATCGCCTACCGCGTCGGCGAGGACACCGTCTTCGTCGGCGATACGCTGTTCCGGCCCGACTACGGCAGCGCCCGCTGCGACTTTCCGGGCGGGGATGCGGGCCGTCTGTACGACTCCGTACGGCGGCTGTTCGAACTGGCGTCCGAGACGCGCCTGTATCTGTGCCATGACTATCCGGCCGAGGCGGCCGAGCCCCGCTCGATGACGAGCGTGGCCGAGCAGCGGGAACACAATCGCCACCTGCGCGACGGCGTCTCCCGGGAGGAATTCGTGCGCATGCGCCAGGAGCGCGACGCCGGGCTCGGGCTGCCGCGTCTGATCATCCCGGCCATCCAGATCAACATCCGGGCCGGCCGCCTGCCGCCCGCGGAAGGCAACGGCGTTTCCTATCTCAAAATTCCCGTCGACGCATTCCCCGGGGGTGGAAAATGACGCACATCGTCGTGCTCGGTGCCGGCCTCGGCGGCATCACCCAGGCCTGCGAGCTCAGGCAGATGCTGTCCGGCCAGGCCCGCATCACGGTCGTAAGCGACCTGCCTTACTTCGAATTCACGCCCTCGAACCCGTGGGTGGCCGTGGGCTGGCGGCAGCCGTCGGATATCCGGGTGGACCTGGCCGAGACGCTGGGCCGCCACGGCCTGAACTTCATCGGCAAGGCGGCGGCGAAGGTGCGCCCGGAGCAGAACTGCATCGAGCTGACGGACGGCGAGAAGGTGGACTACGACTACCTGGTGATCGCCACCGGCCCGGCGCTGGCCTTCGACGAGGTGCCGGGCCTCGGGCCCCACGGCGGCTATACCCAGTCGGTGTGCAAGACCGATCACGCCCGCCAGGCCATGGACGACTTCGAGAAGCTGGTGGCAGACCCCGGCCCCGTCGTGGTGGGCGCGGCTCAGGGCGCGTCGTGCTTCGGCCCGGCCTACGAGTACGCGTTCATCCTCGAGACGGAGCTCCGCCGGCGCAAGATCCGCGACCGGGTGCCCATGACATTCGTCACGCCGGAGCCCTACATCGGCCATCTCGGCCTGGACGGGGTGGGCGACACCAGGAGCATGCTTGAATCCGAACTGCGCGAACGCCATATCAAATGGGTGACCAACGCACGCATCGAGGAGGTGACGGACGGCCGCGTCCGGGTGTCTGAGATGAGCTCCGCCGGCAAGGTCGGCCAGGAACACGACCTCGAATTCCGCCACGCGATGATCCTGCCCGCATTCCGCGGCATCGATGCCGTGCGCGACGTCGAAGGACTGGTCAACCCCCGGGGTTTCGTCGTCATCGACGACTATCAGCGCAACCCGACGTATCCCAACGTCTATGCCATCGGGGTGTGCGTCGCCATCCCGCCGGTGGGCCCAACCACCGTCCCGCTGGGCACGCCGAAGACCGGCTACATGATCGAGTCGATGGCGACGGCCGCCACCCACAACATCGCCGATGCCATGGCGGGCCGGGAGCCCGGCCACCGTGCCACCTGGAACGCGGTCTGCCTGGCGGATTTCGGCGACCGGGGTGTGGCTTTCGTGGCGCTGCCCCAGATCCCGCCGCGCAATACCAACTGGTCCGGCGAGGGCAAGTGGGTGCATCTCGCCAAGGTGGGTTTCGAGAAATATTTCCTGCGCAAGGTACGCCGCGGCCAGACCGAGCCCGTGTATGAGCGGCTCGTGATGCGCCTGCTCGGCGTCGACAAGCTGAGGCAGCCCTCATGAGACAACCCCTGATGCAGCTGGCAACGGGCAAGCCCCGTATCGTCTACGTCCTCACCGTGCTCCTGACGGTGCTGCTGGGATCCCAGATCCCGCGCATCCAGATCGACACGGATCCCGAGAACATGCTGCCGGACGACCAGACGGACCGGGTCTTCCACAACCAGGTGGAGGAGACCTTCCGTCTGCACGACGCGCTGGTGGTCGGCCTCGTCAACACGAGCCACCCCGGGGGTGTCTACAACGTGCAGACCATGACGGCGCTGCACAGGCTCACGGACGAGATCCTGCAGCTCGACGGCGTCATCGAGCCGGACCTGATGTCGCTGGCCGTCGCCGACAACATCACCCAGGGCGAGCAGGGGCAGCTGCGCTTCGAGTGGATGATGAAGCAGCCGCCGGACACAGCGGAGGAGGCCGAGGCGCTGCGCAGCCACGTGGAAGACCTGCCGATGCTGCGCGATACGCTGGTCTCCGGCGACGGCAAGGCCGCGGCCATCTACGTGCCCATCGAGAGCAAGGACCTGAGTTACGCGCTGTCGCAGCAGATCCGTGCGCTGGCCGCCGAGCACGCCCCGGACCAGGAGATCCACATCACCGGTCTGCCGGTGGCGGAGGACACCTTCGGCCACGAGATGTTCGTGCAGATGGCCATCTCGGCGCCGCTGGCCGGCCTGATGATTTTTCTGCTGATGTGGTATTTCTTCCGCAGCATCCGGCTCATCATCGCGCCCATGATCGTGGCCGTGGTGACGGTGATCGCCACCATGGGGCTGCTGATCGGCCTCGGCTTCACCGTGCACATCATGAGCTCGATGATCCCGATCTTCCTGATGCCGATCGCGGTGGTGGACTCGGTGCACATCATGTCCGAGTTCGCCGACCGCTACGGCGGACGCGAATCCGCCGAGAAGGCCATCCGCGAGGTGGTCGGCCACCTGTTCCGGCCGATGCTGTTCACCTCGCTGACCTCGTCCGTGGGCTTCTTCTCGCTGCTGCTGACGCCCATCCCGCCGGTGCGGGTGTTCGGCGCGTTCGTCGGCTTCGGCATCCTGCTGGCCTTCCTGGTCACCATCGTGTTCATCCCGGCCTACGTCGTCCGGATGAAGCCGGACAGTCTGAAGGTGCTGGCGCGGCTCGGCACCGAGGACCAGGAGAGCGACACGCTGCTCGCCAGGGTGCTGCGCAGGACGGGCTCTGCGTCGTTCGCCGGCGGCAAGCTGATCCTCGCGGTCACGGCCATCGTGGTGGCACTGAGCGTCGCCGGCGTGATGCGCATCCAGATCAACGACAACCCCGTGCGCTGGTTCAAGTCCAGCCACGAGATCCGCATCGCCGACCGGGTGCTGAACGACCATTTCGCGGGCACCTACGATGCCTATCTGGTGCTCACTTACGACAACGAGGCCAACCGGGCCGAGACCCGCCGCCAACTCGAGGAACTGGCGGGAGAGCTCGGTTCCGGTCCGGCGCTGGACTCGGTGCGCGAGGCCGTCGATGCCGAAGAGGACGAGAGCGGCGCCTGGCTCGACCGGGTGATCGGAGCCGCCGACGATGCGCTGTTCGAGGTGAGCGCCGACGACGACATCGAGACGCTGGAGGAGATTCTCTCCACGGCCGAGCAGGCGTCGTCCCGCTCGAACTACTTCCAGCGCCCGGGGGCGCTGGCCATGATCGACGACCTCCAGCAGGCGCTGATGGATACCGGCAAGGTGGGCAAGGTGAACGCGCTGCCGGACGTCGTGAAGACCGTGAACCGCGAACTCCGGAGCGGCGAGCCGGAGGACTACCGCATCCCCGACTCCCAGCGCGGCGTCGCCCAGACGCTCCTGCAGTTCCAGTCCTCGCACCGGCCCCAGGACCTCTGGCACATGGTGACGCCGGACTATCAGCAGACCACGCTCTGGCTGCAGCTCACCAGCGGGGACAACCAGGACATGGAGCGGGTGATCGAGGCCACCCGTGATTACCTGGACGACAATCCGCTGCCCGAGGCGGTGAGCGCGCGCTGGGCGGGCAAGACCTATATCAACCGGGTCTGGCAGCAGGAGATGGTGGAGGGCATGCTCTATGCGCTGCTCTCCGCCTTCGTCGTCGTCTTCCTGATGATGGCGATCCTGTTCCGTTCGCTCCGCTTCGGCATACTGGCGATGTTGCCGCTGTCCGCGACGATCCTGGGCGTGTACGGGCTGATCGGCTGGGTGGGCAAGGACTACGACATGCCCATCGCGGTGCTCTCGTCGCTGACGCTGGGCCTGTCCATCGACTTTGCCATCCATTTCATCCAGCGCATGCGCTCGCTCTACGCGGAACTCGGCTCCTTCGCACGGGCGGCGCAGGCCGTGTTCGAGGAACCTGCGAGGGCGATCTCCCGCAACGCCATCGTCATCGCGTTCGGCTTTACGCCGCTGTTCCTCGCGCCGCTGGTGCCTTACATCACCGTGGGCGCCTTCATGGCCTCGATCATGGCCATCTCGGGCGTCGCCACCCTGATACTGCTGCCGGGAGTGCTCGGCGTCGCCCGGCGCCTGTTCTTCCCGGGAGGAAACCACACCGCCGAGGCCTCCTCGAATGGCCAGGGACAAGCCTGAGGCAAGGAGAAAGACTCATGACCGACCTGAAGACGAAACCGATCCGCCTCGCGGCGATGTCCGCGGCGATGTCCGCGGCAATGCCCGCGGCAATGCTGGCGGCACTGCTGGCGCTGCCGCCGCTGGCGGCCGCCCAGTCCACCCCGGATGTCGACACCATCGTCGAGAAAGCCAATCTCGCCGCCTATTACGCGGGCGACGACGGCCGCTCCGAGGTGCGCATGATCATCTACGATGAGCAGGGCCGCGAGCAGCGCCGCCAGTTCACGATCCTGCGCCGGGACATCGAGGACGGCGGCGACCAGGAGTTCCTGGTGGTGTTCAGCCGGCCCTCCGATGTGCGCGGCACGACCTTCCTGGTGAAGAAGCACGTCGGCAGCGACGACGACCGCTGGCTGTACCTGCCGGGCCTGGATCTCGTGAAGCGCATCTCCGCGGGTGACAAGCGCACGAGCTTCGTGGGCGCCCATTACTTCTACGAGGACGTCTCCGGGCGCAGCCCCGAGGAGGACGAGCACGAGTTCGTCGAGGAGACGGAGGACTACTACGTGCTGCGCCACGTCCCGAAGGATCCGGGCATGGTGGAGTTCGAGGACTACACGACCTGGATCGACAAGGAGACCTGGCTGCCGATGCGCATCGAGTACCGGAACGCCGCCGGCGAGACGTACCGGACCATCGAGGCGGGCGCCGTCGAGACCATCGAGGGTTTCCCGACGGTGACGAAGAGCCGGGTGGAGGACAAGTCGCTGGGCGGCTACACGCTCATGCAGTTCCGCTTCATCGACTACGACATCGGCCTGCCCGCCGACATCTTCACCGAGCGCTCGCTGCGCCGCCCGCCTCGTGAGTGGCTGGAGCGCACGGAGGGCGGCAGCTGATGCCGCGAGTCCTCTCCATCGCACTGCTGGCGGCGCTGATGCTGGTCGCCGGCTCCGTCGCCGCTCAGGTTGAAGACCCGTGGCCGGACCAGGGGGCGGACGAGGGCGGCGAGGACCCGTGGGCGGAGGAAAGCGGGGACGAGTGGGCCGAGGAGTGGGACGACAGCTGGGAAGACCAGGGCGGGGGCATCGTCGTCACCGGATTCACGGAACTCGCCGCCGGCATGCGGGCCGACAGCGACGGCCCGGTGGACCGGCGCATGACGCTGGGCGATGCCCGCCTGCGCGCCGAGGCCGAATGGATCGGCGACGCGCTCGAGGCGAATGCCGTGGGCGACGTCTGGTACGACGCGGTGACGAGCGACTTCGAGGTGGAGGTGCGCGACCTGACGGTCGCCTTCTCGCCGACGGAGGACATCGACGTCACCGCCGGCCGGCAGGTGCTCACCTGGGGTACCGGCGATCTGGTATTCCTGAACGACCTCTTCCCCAAGGACTTCGTCTCCTTCTTCGCCGGCCGGGACGACGAATACCTGAAGGCGCCGTCAGACACGGTGCGGGTGGGCTTCTACAACGATCTCGCCAACGTGGACCTCGCCTGGACCCCGCGCTATCAGCCCGATGAATATCTGAACGGAGCGCGTTTCTCGTTCTTCTCGCCCCGCGCCGGGCAGGTGGTGGCGCCGGACCCGCCCGTCGGGGCGGTGGAGCCGAGCCGGTACGAGCTGGCGCTGCGGCTGTACAGGACGGTGCGCGGCGTGGAATACGCCGCCTACGGTTATCACGGCTACTTCAAGCAGCCGACGGCGGTGGACGCCGACGGCCGGCTGACCTTCGCGCCGCTGACGTCGCTCGGCGCCAGCGTGCGGCTGCCGCTGTGGTCCGGGCTGTTCAATGCGGAATTCGCCTGGTATGACTCCCGGGACGACGAGGACGGCGACGACCCGGCCGTCCCGAACAGCCAGGTGCGTTTGCTGGCCGGGTTCGAGCGCGAGCTGATGGCCAACTTCACTGCCGGCTTCCAGTACTACGTGGAATACACCCGTGACCATGACGCGCTGATCGCGAACTCGCCGGCGCCGCAGTTCGAGCCCGAGGAGTACCGGCAGGTGCTCACGAACCGGCTCACCTACCGCATCGACCAGGACCGCTGGACGCTGTCCCTGTTCACGTTCCTGTCGCCTTCGGACGAAGACTTCTACCTGCGCCCGTCGGTGACCTTCCGCCAGAGCGACGAGTGGCAGTTCACCACCGGCGGCAACTGGTTCGGCGGCCGGGACGACCACACGTTCTTCGGTCAGCTCGAAGACAACAGCAATTTCTATGTGCGTATCCGTTACAACTACTAGAGCGACAATTCAGTGACTACAGGAGGAAACATCATGTCAGTCGAAAGAGGCGTCTTCGCATTCGCAGGCTTCATGGTCCTGCTCTCGGTCTTCCTGACCTACTTCGTGCACCCCTGGTTCGTCTGGCTCACGGTCTTCGTGGGCGCCAACCTGCTGCAGAGCGCCTTCACCGGCTTCTGCCCGGCCGCGATGGCCATGCACAAACTGGGCATGCGCACCGAGAAGGAACTCGCAACAACATGACAGGTGCCGGACCGAACTTTCGCAACTTTTCCAACTTGTTTGCCCGGCGCGCCGGCCGCCTGACCGGCGCGCTGGCGGTAGCGGCGCTGGTCGCCGCCTGCGGCGAACCGCCGGCGGAACCGGCCGCGCCGGAGGTATCGCCGCAGAAGGCGGAGAAAGCCCAGGCGGCAGCCGCCGAACTCGGCAAGCGCCTCAAGTCCCGCCTGATGGAGACCATTGGCAGCGAGGGCCCGGTCGCGGCCATCCGCGTTTGTTCGCAGGAGGCGTCGGAGATCGCGCGCGAGGTCTCGGCTGATGCCGGCCTCACGGTGTCGCGCACCAGTCTGAAGACGCGCAATCCCGACAACGCGCCGGATGCCCGCGAGCGCGCGGTGCTGGAGCTGTGGCGCAACAAGGTCGACGCCGGTACGCCGGCCGACGCATTGGAGACCTTCGCGAGCGACGGCGGCGACTTCCTCTGGATGAAGCCCATCGTCGTCGAGCCGCCGTGCCTCATGTGCCACGGCAGCAACATCCCGGAGGCGGTGGCGGACGCGATTGCGAAGCGCTATCCACAGGACCGCGCGACCGGTTACAGTGCCGGTGACCTTCGCGGTGCCTTCGTCGTGCGGTGATGCCGACGGGGTCATCTCTACCCACCCGGCGAGCCGGGCTGCAACGACAACAGGAGGATCAGATGCCTGCAGGGAAACTGGCGATGACGATGGCTATGGCGATGGCTATGGCGATGCCCGCCGCGGCCGAAGCGCAGACGACCCGCATCCCCGTGCACGTGCTGTCCCAGGACGCAAAGCTCATCGGCAGCGGCGTCGGCGGCGCCTGGGTGACGGTCACCGACGCGGCCACCGGCGAAGTACTCGCGCAGGGCGCGCACGCCGGAGCCACCGGGGACACGCAGAAGATCATGCGCCTGGACCCCCAGGAACGGGACACCGTGCTGTTCGACACCGAAGGCGCCGCAGTCTTCGTCGCGGAATTCGATATCGACGAGCCGACGGTCGTGCGCATCACCGCCACCGGCCCGCTCGGCAATCCGGATGCGAGCATGCGGTCGAGCACCGAGATGCTGGTCACGCCGGGCGCCGAGATCACCGGCGACGGCGTCGTGCTGACGTTGCACGGGCTGAACATCGAGATCCTGGAGGCCGCCGCCGGCACCGCGGGCGAGCCGGTCCGGGTGCTCGTCAACGTCGGCATGATGTGCGGCTGTCCGCTCACCCCCGGCGGCCTCTGGGACGCCGATACCGTCGAACTCACGGCACGGCTGGTTCGCGACGGCAAGGTCGTCGCGACGGGCGCCCTCGACTATGCGGGCGAGCGCAGCCGCTTCGACGGCGCGGTCACGGCCCCCGAGCCCGGCGCCTACGTCCTGGAAGTCGTCGGCGCGCAGCCCTCGAAGGCCAACTTCGGCCGCGCGCGCATGCCGCTAGCGGTCGGCGACTGAGCACGGGCGACTGAGCATCTTCGCGAGCATTGCCGCGAGCATTGCCGCGAGCATTGCCATGAGCCTCGTCGCGGGGACGGTCAGCGTGCGCGAATCGGTCCGACCGTTCCCGTGACTCAGGCGGCGCGCAGCACGCGGCCGCACTTCTCCCTGCCGAACACCGGCGTGTAGGCGTCGTCGCGCCAGACCACACGCCCGCCGACGATCACCCAGGGCACCACGCCGTCGGAGCGGTTCACGAGCTGGCTGTGGTCGAAGTCCTGCCGGTAGATGCTGCGGATGTTGGTTTCCGCGTCGTAGCCGGCCAGCGCCTCCGGGTCGACGATGGCGATGTCCGCCGCCGAGCCCGGGTCGATGCGCCCCGCCGGGATGCCGAAGAACGCCGCCGGGTCCCGGGTGAGGCGCCGCACCATATAAGCCACGCCTTCGTCGCCGTCCGCCGAGGCCAGCTGCAGCGCCCGCAGGTTGCAGTCGTAGAAGGCCATGTTGGTGAGGTGGGCGCCGGAGTCGTTGAAGCCGGGCAGCAGCTTCGGATGCATGATCAGCTTGCGGGTCATCTCCGCATCCCGGTTGGCCGTGACCATGTACCAGTACAGGTCCGTGTCGTAGACCTTCAGCAGATGCAGGAAGAAATCGGCGTCGTCGCGTATCGGGTCCGGGAACGCGGCGAAAGCCTCGCTCTCGGCCTCCGATCGGGCCGCCGAACGATTGCCAGAACGATCGCCGGCCTGCCAGCTCCTCAGCCGCTCGTGGATGTCGGCCATCGACTCCCCGGACCAGTCCGGCACCGGGCAGGTGTCCACGACCATGTCATCCAGGGAGCGGCCGAAGGCGAGGTCCTCGCGCTTCAGCCGCCGCTTGATCGCATCGAGGCCGAAACCGCTCTTGCCCTTGTGCCACATTTCGCGGAAGTCGCGGACGAACAGCGGGTCTTCCAGCAGCGCGCGGCGGGCCGCCCGGTCCTCCAGGTCGGTCATGTTCAGCTGCCGCAGGACGGGGATCTCCTCGAAGATCGGATTGATCGGTCCCTCGGACCACACCTTGAAGCGGCCGGCCAGCGCCTGCAGCGCGAAGCGCCCGTCGACGGCTCGGGAGTTCAGCAGCCGCGCGAGCATCATCCCCAGCTTCGCGATGCCCCGGTTGGTGGCCACGTCCAGCGCCGCCACCACGGTGGTCTTCAGCGGCGTGCCGTGCAGCCGGCCGCTGGTGAGCAGCAGATTCCTTAGCGTCTGGCCCACGCTGTCCTTCGGCGGCGTGGCCTGCCACACCCGCCCGTGGCGGCGCACCACGCCGGTCAGCCGCTTCAGCTCGCCGTAGCTGCCGTACTGGGTGGGAATCTTGCGGTCCCGGTGCGGATCGTTGGCGAGATAGTGGAAGGGCAGAGCATCGGTGGAGAAGCCCGCGTAGCCCTGACGCATGCCCTTGTCCAGCAGCGCCGCCATCTCGTCCAGTTCGGCCTCGGTGGGCTCGCGGCTGATGCTGTCCTCGAGGCCCATCACCTCGATGCGCAGCATGGAGTGCGGAATCATCGTGACGATGTTCGCGCCGAGGGGCAGCGAGTCGAGGTGTTCCAGGTAGGCGCCGCTGTCGTGCCAGTCGGCCTGATCGGCCACCTTGGAGAGCACGTGCTTGGGCACGTTCTCCACCCGGGCGAAGCAGTCCACCACCGGGTCCGCGCCGTCGCGACGCTGGTTGCCGAAGGCGAGCCCCAGGCTGCAGTTCGCCACCACCACGGTGGTGGTGCCGTGGCGCACGGCCTCGGGCAGGCCGGGGGCGATCTCCACCTCCAGGTCGAAGTGGGTGTGGATGTCCAGCAGGCCGGGCATCAGCCACTTGCCGTCGGCGTCGATCACCTCGGCCGCGCCGGACTCCGGCAGGCCGACGCCCCGGGCCGCGATCCGGCCGTCGCGCACGGCGACGTCCTCCACCCTCGGCGGCTCTCCCGAGCCGTCGAACACTTTGGCTCCCCGGATCAGCAGATCCCAGAACTTATCGGTCACCGGCGATTCCTCCCCTCTGCGGGCAATGATTGCGAGTCAGGCATTCTCCCCGGCGGGGAAATGCGCATCAAGAAACTCCCGGTAGTGGGCGAGCACCTCCTCCGGCGCCTCCACCTGCGGGTAGTGGCCGATCCGCGGCAGCTCGACGATGTCGCGCTGGCTCACGAGTTCCCGGTAGCGGCCCACCATGTGAGCGCCGGACACCGGGTCCATGGAGCCGTTGATCAGCTGGATCGGGATCGCCGCCGTCCGCAGCGCCTGCACCCAGCGCTCGCGGTGGCGGCGGCGGTCGCGGATATAGCGGATCAGCCGATGGGCGATGTAGTCGCCGCGGTTCTCGGTGATCAGCGTCCAGAAGGCGTCGAGATCCTCCGCCGAGGGCGGCGTCTGCGGCCCGAACACGGCGCGCAGGTTGCGCTCCAGCGTGCCCCGGCTCATCAGCCGGCCGATCACCGGGCCCAGCGGACCGTGCAGCAGCTTCTGCGAGAGGCGCGCGTGGTGGGTCTCCGGGAACAGGCCGCCGTTCAGCAGGCACAGCGACAGCCACCGGCGTTCCTCGCGGGGCCTCGCGTTCTCCCGCGCCAACATCTCCTGGGCCACGGAGTCGCCGTAGTCGTGGGCCATCACGTGGAAGCGGTCCAGCCCGAGCCCGTCGATCAGCTCTTCCAGCAGGTCCGCCTGTTCGTGGATTGTGTAGTCGTGGCGTTTCGGCTTGTCGGAGAAACCGAAGCCGAGCATGTCCGGCACCACGAGTCGGTAGCCGGGCTCGAGGCCGGGGACAAGACGGTGGAAGTCCCAGCCCGCGGTCGGGAAACCGTGGATGAAGAAGATCGTGCCCGGGCGCTCCCCGGCCGGGTCCGTATCCATCAGGAACAGCTCGCGGCCGCTCGCCGTCACCCGGCGGCCGCGGTGCCGCCATTCATCCAGATCCATGCTCTCTCCCCGACGCATCTTTGTTGTCGGGCGGAGATGCTACATCATCCGGTCGCGTTATACTGACGGGCTGCACCGACCCGGACGGGCGCCCCCGCGGCGCCAGGAGAACTCCCTTACATGTTGCCACGCCTGCTCGCACGCTCCGTTCTGACGCTCACCGTTGCCCTGCTCGCGCTGGCCCCCGCCCTCGAGGCCCGGGAGCCCGCGGGCGAGCCCATCATCCGCTACGACGCCATCCATCACCCCGTGATCGATGCCGAGGGCATGGTGGCCAGCCAGAACGCCATCGCCACGGAGGTGGGCGCGCGCATACTCGCCGAGGGCGGCAATGCCGTGGACGCGGCCGTGGCGGTGGGCTTCACCCTGGCGGTGACGCTGCCCCGCGCCGGCAATCTCGGCGGCGGCGGCTTCATGCTGGTTCATCTCGCCGAGGAAGGCCGCACCATCGCCATCGACTACCGGGAGATGGCGCCGGCCGCGGCGGGCCGCGACATGTACCTGGATGCCGAGGGCAACGTGGACAAGGAGGCGTCGCGCTTCAGCCATCGCGCGTCCGGCGTGCCGGGCACGGTGGCAGGCATGCACCACGCCCTGACCCGCTACGGCACGATGTCCTGGCCGGAGGTGATCGCGCCCGCCATCGAACTGGCGCGGGACGGCTTCCTGGTCAGCCACGACATGGCCTGGAGCCTGCAGCGCTGGAGCGAGCGGCTGCTGCGCCATCCCGCGACGGCCGACACCTACTTCAAGCCCGACGGCAGCGCCTGGCAGCGCGGCGAGCGTTTCCGCCAGCCGGACCTGGCCGCCACGCTGGCGCTGATCGCCCGGGAGGGCCCGGCCGCATTCTACGAGGGCGCGATCGCGGAGAAGATCGCCGCCGAGATGCAGGCCAACGGCGGGCTGATCACCCTCGAGGACCTGGCCGGGTACCGCGTGGTGGAGCGCGAACCGGTGATGGGAGAATACCGGGGCCACCGGGTGGCGCTGATGCCGCCGCCGAGTTCCGGCGGCGTGCACATCGTGCAGATGCTGAACGTGCTCGAGCGGTTCCCGGTCGCGGAGCTGGGCTATGGCAGCGCCGACGGCCTGCATCTGCTGGCCGAGGTCATGCGCCGGGCCTACGCCGACCGCGCGAAGCATCTCGGCGATCCGGACTACTACGACGTGCCGGTCGACTGGCTCACCGGCGAGGCCTACGCGAAGGAACTGGCCGCCGCCATCGACATGGACGAGGCGACACCCTCCACGCAGATCCGTCCGGGCACGGCGCCGCCGGCGGAGAGCCGGGACACCACCCATTATTCGGTGATGGACGCCGACGGCAACGCGGCGGCCAACACCTACACGCTGAACTTCTCCTACGGCTCCGGCATCACCATTCCCGGCACAGGCATCCTGATGAACAACGAGATGGACGACTTCTCCGCCAAACCCGGCGTGCCCAACGCGTTCGGCCTGCTCGGCGGCGAGGCGAACGCCATCGAGCCGGGCAAGCGGCCGCTGTCGTCAATGACGCCGACGCTGGTCTTCAGGGACGGCGAGCCGCTGCTCGCCACCGGCACGCCCGGCGGCAGCCGGATCATCACCACCGTGCTGCAGCAGCTGGTCAACGTGATCGACCACGGCATGGGGATTGCCGATGCCACTCACGCGCCGCGGGTGCATCATCAGTGGATGCCGGACGTGCTGGGCATCGAGCCCGGCTTCAGCCCGGATACGCTGGCGCTGCTGCGCGCCCGCGGTCACGAGCTGGCCGATGCCCGCTGGTCCATGGGCAGCCTGCAGTCGGTGATGTACCGGGACGGCTATTTCTATGGCGTCTCGGATCCGCGCCGGCCCGACGCGGCCAGCATGGGCCCGGCCCTGGTCCGCTGTCTCGCGGCCGGCCAGGCCTGCGTGCACTGACATGAGCAAGGTCAATCGCCTGCGCAACATCGCCATCATCGCCCACGTGGATCATGGCAAGACCACCCTCGTGGATCGCCTGCTGCAGCAGTCCGGCACGCTGGACGCGCGCGCCGACCTCGGCGAGCGCATCATGGATTCGAATGACCTCGAGCGGGAACGGGGCATCACCATCCTGTCGAAGAACACCGCCATCCGCTGGGGCGAGTGGCGGGTCAATATCGTCGACACGCCGGGCCACGCCGATTTCGGCGGCGAGGTGGAGCGCGTGCTCAGCATGGTGGACAGCGTGCTGCTGCTGGTGGACGCGGTGGACGGGCCCATGCCCCAGACCCGCTTCGTCACCCAGAAGGCGTTCGCGCGGGGCTTCACGCCCATCGTCGTCATCAACAAGATCGACCGGGACGGCGCGCGTCCCGGCTGGGTGCTGGACCAGACCTTCGACCTGTTCGACCGTCTCGGCGCCACCGACGCGCAGCTGGACTTCCCGGTGGTCTACGCCTCCGCTCTGGGCGGCTATGCGGGCCTGGAGCCCGACGTCGCCGACGGCGACATGACGCCGCTGCTGCAGACCATCGTCGAGCGCGTGCCCGCGCCGGACGTCGACCCCGACGGTCCGCTGCAGCTGCAGGTGTCGAGTCTTGACTACGACCCCTACGTCGGCGTGATCGGCATCGGCCGCATCACCCGCGGCACGGTGCGCGCCGCGAGCTCGGTCACCATCGTGGGCGCCCACGGCTCCCAGCGGCCCGGCCGGGTGCTGGAGCTCTATGGCTTCCACGGCCTCGAGCGGCAGAAGATCGAGTCCGCCTCGGCCGGAGACATCGTCGCCTTTTCGGGCATCGAGACGCTGCATATCTCCGATACGCTGTGCGACCGGGAACACCCAGAAGGACTGCCCGCGCTGTCGGTGGACGAGCCGACCATCAGCATGACGTTCCAGGTGAACAAGTCGCCGTTCGCGGGCAAGGAGGGCAAGTTCCTCACCAGCCGCCAGATCGGCGAGCGGCTGGACCAGGAACTCAAGCACAACGTGGCCCTGCGGGTGGAGCGCACCGAGGATCCCGACAAGTTCCGCGTCTCCGGCCGCGGCGAGCTGCACCTCTCGGTGCTGATCGAGAACATGCGCCGGGAAGGCTACGAGCTGGCCGTCTCACGGCCCGAGGTCATCCGCATCGAGAAGGACGGCAAGTGGCTCGAGCCCTGGGAGCTGCTCACCGTCGACTTCGCGGAGGACTACCAGGGCGCCGTGATGAGCCGGCTGGCGGAGCGCAAGGGCGAACTGATGGGCATGCAGCCGGACGGAAAGGGCCGCATGCGACTCGACTACCGCATCCCGTCCCGGGGCCTGATCGGCTTCCGCACCGAGTACCTCACGGCCACCGCGGGCACCGGGCTGATCCACCACGTCTTCGACGAGTACGGCCCGGCGGTGGAGGGCGGCATCGGCCAGCGCATCAACGGCGTGCTCATCTCCAACGTGCAGGGCAAGGCGCTCGCCTATGCGCTGTTCAATCTGCAGGAGCGGGGCAGGCTGTTCATCGGGCATGGCGCCGAGGTGTACGAGGGCATGATCATCGGCATCCACAGCCGGGGCAACGACCTGGTGGTGAACCCCACCAAGGCCAAGCAGCTCACCAATATCCGCGCCGCCGGCTCCGACGAGAACATCCTGCTGACCACGCCCATCCGCTTCTCGCTGGAGCAGGCGCTGGAGTTCATCGACGACGACGAACTGGTGGAGGTGACGCCGGCGAGCATCCGCCTCAGGAAGAAGCTGCTGACCGAAAGCGACCGGAAGCGGGATTCTCGCCAGAAGCCCGCCGTCTGAGTCCCGTCGCGTTTCCGGCCGGCGCTCAGCCGGCCGGATAGGGGTATTCCCGGATGCATGTCGGCGGTTCAGCTCCTAGACTCGGTCTAAAGGACCCATTCCGACGCGCGCGGATATCGTCTCAGGAGGAGGAGCGAGGACCCCATGGAAGCCCTGATGCTGGCGCGGATCCAGTTCGCCTTCACCATATCTTTCCATATTCTCTTCCCCGCTTTCACCATCGGCCTCGCCAGCTGGCTGGTGATGCTCGAGGCACTCTGGCTCAAGACCGGCAAGCCTCGCTACATGAGCCTTTACAAGTTCTGGCTGAAGATCTTCGCCGTGTCCTTCGGCATGGGCGTGGTCTCGGGCATCGTCATGAGCTTCCAGTTCGGTTCCAACTGGAGCCGGTTCTCGGAGGCCACCGGCAACGTGCTGGGGCCGGTCATCGGCTACGAGGTACTGACTGCGTTCTTCCTCGAGGCCACCTTCCTCGGCATCATGCTGTTCGGCGCCAACCGGGTCGGCAAGGGCCTGCACTTCTTCTCCACCTGCATGGTGGCCATCGGCACGCTGATCTCCGCCTTCTGGATCCTGTCGGCGAACAGCTGGATGCATACGCCAGCGGGCTTCCGCCTGGAGGACGGCATCTTCTACGCCGAGGACTGGTGGGAGATCGTCTTCAACCCGTCCTTCCCGTATCGCTTCATCCACATGGTGCTGGCGGCCTATCTCACCACCTGCTTCGTGATCGGCGCGGTCTCCGCCCGCTACCTGCTGCGCGGCCGGTTCGTGCGGCGGGCGCGGCTCATGTTCCTGATGTCGGTGCTGTTCGGCGCCATCGTCGTGCCCGCGCAGATCTTCATGGGGGATCTGCATGGCCTGAACACCAAGGAGTATCAGCCCCAGAAAGTCGCCGCGATGGAGGCGCACTGGGAATCAGAGCCGCGGGCGCCGCTGATCCTGTTCGCCATTCCGGACGAGGAGGCGGAGACCAATCACTACCAGCTGGGTATCCCGGGTCTGGGCAGTCTGATTCTGGAGCACGATATCGATGCGCCCGTCACCGGGCTGAAGGAGTTCCCGCGCGACGAGCGCCCGCCGGTTGCCCCGGTGTTCTGGGCATTCCGCATCATGGTCGGGATCGGCGTCGTTATGCTGTTCGCCGCCGGCGCAGGGGTGGTGCAGCTGATCCGGGGCAGGCTGTACGAGACGCGCTGGCTGCTCAGGCTTTATACGTGGATGTGGCCCGCGGGCTTCGTCGCCATCCTGGCCGGCTGGTTCACGACGGAAATCGGCCGTCAGCCCTGGGTGGTGTGGGAGTTGCAGCGCACCGCGGATGCGGTATCGGCGGTGCCGGCAGCCAGCGTCGCGACTTCGCTCGCGCTCTTTTTCGTGGTCTACGGCATCGTGTTCGGTGCCGGCATTTATTATCTGATGCGCCTTATCCGCACCGGGCCGGCCGAGATCGAGACCGAGCAGGAACACGGCACCGCCCGCCGGCCGTTGTCGGCGGCCGGGGATCCGGCAGAGGAGGGCACGTGATGGAAGGCGGCTGGCTGCCACTGATCTGGATCGTCCTGATCGCCGTGGCCATATTCATGTACGTGCTGCTGGACGGCTTCGTCCTCGGCACCGGCATCCTGTTTCCGTTCGCCCCGGACGACGAGGCACGCGACACCATGATGACCTCGGTGGCGCCCATCTGGGACGGCAACGAAACCTGGCTGGTGCTGGGCGGCGGCGGCCTGTTCGCGGTATTCCCGCTGGCTTACGCCATCGTTCTGCCGGCGCTCTACCTGCCCTTCATGATCATGCTGCTGGCGCTCGTCTTCCGCGGCGTCGCCTTCGAATTCCGCTTCAAGTCGAGCAAGAACCGTCATCTGTGGGACAAGGCCTTCAACTGGGGTTCGATAGTGGCGACGCTCTCCCAGGGCATGATCCTCGGTGCCTTCGTCAGCGGCTTCCAGCTCGAGGGCACCCGTTACACCGGCGGCACGTTCGACTGGCTGACGCCCTTCGGCCTGGTCGTCGGCCTCGCCATGGTGACCGGTTATGCGTTGCTCGGAAGCACCTGGCTGATCATGAAGGCGCCCGGCGAACTGGAGAACTGGGCGCGGCGTGTGACGGTGCCGCTGCTCGCCTCGGTGCTGGTATTTCTCGGCGTGATCAGCCTGTGGGTGCCGTTTCTCGAGAACGACATCGCCGAGCGCTGGTTCACGCTGCCGAATCTCCTCTATCTCTCGCCGGTGCCGGTGCTCACCGCCGTGGCGGGGTACGCCCTGTTCCGCAAGGCGGCCGGCGACGGCCATCTGTCGCCGTTCATCCTGGCCATCGGGCTGTTCACGCTCGGCTACGCGGGGCTCGCCATCAGCCTCTGGCCGAACATCGTGCCCCACCAGATCTCTTTCTGGGAGGCGGCTGCCGACCCGGGCAGCCAGAAGTTCCTGCTGATCGGCTCCATGATCGCGCTGCCGGCCGTGTTCGGCTATACGGCGTATTCCTATTACGTGTTCCGCGGCAAGGTCACGGAAACTCACAGCTACTGAGGCGGCCACCGGCCGCTGCCCCACCCCCGGCCTGATAGGCTAGAATGGCCCGGCCCGCCCCGGCGGGCCTTTCATCAGGGGGGAGAGAATCAGTGGAGCAGTCCGCGACGGCCGAGCGCCAGTCCATGAGCCCGGGGGCGAGACACTACGCCCTGTTCGTACTGGTATTCGTCTATACCTTCAACTTCATCGACCGGCAGATCCTCTCGATCCTGATCGAGCCGATCAAGACGGAGCTGGGCGTCTCGGACCAGGCCATGGGATTCCTGGCGGGATTCGCGTTCGCAGCCTTCTACGCCACCATGGGCATACCGATCGCGCTGTGGGCCGACCGGGGCAACCGACGAAACCTGATCGCCTGGGCGCTGACCGTCTGGAGCGCGCTCACCGCGCTGTCCGGCCTCGCACAGAATTACTGGCATCTGGCGCTGGCGCGCATCGGCGTGGGCATCGGCGAGGCCGGCTGCAGCCCGCCGGCCCATTCGCTCATCTCAGACTACTACCCGCCCCAGCAGCGGGCCACGGCGCTCGGCATCTACTCGCTGGGCATCCCCTTCGGCATCATGTTCGGCCTTCTGGCCGGCGGCTGGGTCAACGAGTTCTTCGGCTGGCGTATGGCGTTCTTCGTGGTCGGTATTCCGGGCATCGTGCTGGCGCTGGTGGTGCGTTTCACGCTGGTGGAGCCGGAGCGGGGTCTGTCGGAGAACCGGGTTGCCGACGAGAGCCGGCCCAGCATCGTCCGGACCTTCTTCTTCCTGTCCCGGCGGCGGTCGTTCATCCATCTGGCGTTCGGCGCGGCGCTCGCGGCTTTCAGCGGCTACGGCGTGGCGACCTGGTTTCCCGCCTTCCTGGTCCGCACCCACGGCATGAGCACGGGCGAGATCGGCACCTGGCTCGGACTCATCCTCGGCATCCCGGGCGGCATCGGCATCTTCCTGGGCGGTTATCTCGCCGACCGGCTGGGCTCGACCAACCCGAGCTGGAGTCTCTGGACGGCGGGTCTTGCGGCGATCGTTGCCCTGCCGTTCGCGGTGGCCGTGTACTTCTTCGACACCCCCGGCTGGGCGCTGCTGGTGTTCTGCGTGCCCGTCGTCCTCGGCAACTTCTACCAGGCGACCACGTTCGCGCAGACCCAGAGCCTCGTCGGCCTGCGCATGCGCGGCGTCGCTGCGGCGATCCTGCTGTTCATCATCAACATCATCGGCCTCGGCGCCGGACCCTGGGCGCTCGGCGCGGTCAGCGACCTGCTGGTGCCGATGTACGGCGACGACTCCCTGCGCTGGGCGCTCGCCATCTTCGCGCTGCTGAACCTGTGGGTGGCGGTGCACTACTACCTGGCGGGCCGCTCCCTGCCGGGCGACCTGAAGCGCGCCGGCGACCCTGTATGAAGGGTCCGCTATGATGGCTATGGTGTGACGACTAGGTAGGAGGGCCTTCAGGCCCGATCCGAAGACACGATTCGTCAGCGCGTCTGCCCTCACGCTACGGTAGCGCCCCATAGCCGCATCACCATGAATCACCGCAGGGGACACCCATGAGCGAACTGATCTTCTACACGAATCCCCAGTCGCGGGGCCGTATCGTACGCTGGATGCTGGAGGAGGTCGGGGTGCCGTACACCACGGAGATACTCGAATACGGCACCACCATGAAGTCACCCGAATACCTGGCCATTAATCCGATGGGCAAGGTGCCGGCGATCCGGCATGGCGACACGGTGGTGACGGAATGCGCCGCGATCTGTGCCTACCTCGCGGACGCTTTCCCCGAGGCCGGGCTCGTGCCGCCGCCTGCGGAGCGAGGCTCCTATTACCGCTGGCTGTTCTTCGCAGCGGGGCCGCTGGAGTCGGCCATCATGAATACCGCGCTCGGCTTCGAGGTGCCGGAGGACAAACGCATGACGGTGGGCTACGGTACCAAGGATCTCGCCCTGGATGCCGTGGAGACGGCAATCTCCGGCACGCCCTACGTTGCAGGCGATACGTTTTCAGCCGCCGACGTTTACGTGGGCGCGCAGATTGCCTTCGGCCTCCAGTTCGGCAACGCGCCGAAGCGCGACAGCTTCGTGGCCTACGTGTCGCGCGTGACGGACCGGGAGGCTTACCGCAAGGCGGCCGCCCTGGACGCCGCCGCCTGACGAACCCACCGTAGGCGGGCCTTCAGGCCCGATCATGCTCTCTATTGGCATTGGCCCGTCAGCGGGAGCGGGCCTGAAGGCCCTCCTACCGGTGGGTCTTGCGGCGTGCGCGGGCTATGCCGATCTCCGAGCGCTGGTGTTCGAACAGGGCGCGCAAGGGGTGCAGATCCAGACGCAGCGGCTTGCCGTCGGCCAAGGCAACGAGCTGGCGGTAGTACCACGCGATGGCGGAAAAGGCGTTCAGCGCCTTGAACAGGAAGATGCTGCTGTCCGGGCCGAAGCGACCCTTGCCGATGCCGATCTTCTCCTCCCAGCGCACGGCTTCCTCCGCGCCGCCGTCGATCAGCCGCCGGGGCAGGTCCGGCTCGGTGCAGAGCGGGCGCGCGAGCCCGACGACGTTCACCTCCCCCTGCGCCAGGGCGTCCTCCATCGCCTGCCGCGTGCGGAATCCGCCGGTGACCGCCAGCGGCGTCTTCACCCGCTCGCGCATCCGGGCCGCGTATTCGAGGAAGAAGGCCTCCCGGCGCTTCGTACTGTCGCGCCGGGTGTCGGCCGCATCCTCCGGACGACCCTCGATGCCGAACATGGTCGGCTGCTCGTAGTTGCCGCCGGAGATTTCGATGAGGTCGACACCGGCCGCATCGAGCCACTCGGCGACCTGCAGGCTGTCTTCGAAGCTGAAGCCGCCCTTCTGGAAATCCGCGGAGTTGAGCTTCACCGAGACCGGGAAGCCGGGGCCCACCACCGAGCGCACGCCGCGCACGGCCTCCAGCAGGAAGCGGGCCCGGTTCTCCAGTGAGCCGCCCCACTGGTCATCGCGCCGGTTGAGCTTCGGCGACAGGAACTCGCTGACCAGGTAGCCGTGGGCGCCGTGGATCTGTACCCCGGTAAAGCCGGTGTCCCGCGCGACGGCGGCCGCGCGGGTGAAGCCGCCCAGCGCCATTTCGATGTCGTGATCGGTCATGGCGACGGGCCGGCCGAAGTTGCCCATCAGATTGAGTTGCACCTCGGAGGGGGCCATTGGGCGGGAGGAGACGATCCTGCCGCACTGACGCCCGGGGTGGCTGATCTGCATCCACAGCTGGTTGCCGGCAGCCGTGCCGGCCTCGGCCCAGGCGCGCAGCGCCGCCAGGGCCTCCGAGTCGTCCGGGACGTCTATGACCACGTTGCCCGGCCTCTCCAGGAAACGGCGGTCGATCATGACGTTGCCGGTGACCAGCGTGCCGGCGCCGCCCTCGGCCCAGCGGCTGTAGAGCCGCACGTGGCGCTCCGTCGCGCGGTCGTGATCGTCCGCCAGGCCTTCGGTCATGGCGGACTTCAGGATACGGTTCGGCAGCGTCACGCCGCAGGGCAGTGTCAGTGGCTCGCCCAGCCTGTCGTTCATCGGATGACTCCTTTGCGGTCGGGCAATGGCCCGCCGGGGATTCTAGCGCGTCCGGCGTGGCCCTTGCCTGCAGCGATCGGAGCCAGCATGATGTCGACTTTCCACTGGCACGAGAAGAGGCACTCGCGGTGCTTGAACAACTGACCGAGAAACTGCGCAACGAGTTTGCGGACAAGACCCCGCTGGGATTCCCCATCAAGTTCGACCTCGGCGACGAAGGCGTCATCTACGTGGACGGCACGACCACGCCCATGGAAGTCAGCAACGACGACAAGCCGGCCGAGACCACCTTCGGTGTCACGCCCGAGGACCTGGTGGCGATGGTCGACGGCGACCTGCCGCCGATGAGCGCGTTCATGAGCGGCAAGCTCAAGGTGGACGGCGACATGACCAAGGCCATGCAGGTGAGCAGCCTCTTCAGCTAGGCCGCGCCGCCAGGGCCGTCCTGCCGTATCACCCGCGCCGTCGAGGTGGCGCGGGCGGTGAGCCGGCCCTCTTCGTCGAACAGCTCTCCTTCCAGGAAGGCCACCGAGCGGCCGAGCCGCAGGATGTGCCCGTGGGCCCGCTGGGGCCCGGCCAGGGTGGGGCGCAGGAAGCTCACGTTGATGTCCAGCGAGGGCAGCGCGATACGCATGCCGAGTTCCATGAAAACGGCATGGGCCATCGCGGCATCCAGCATGCCGGTCACGAAGCCGCCCTGTACGACGTTGCCGGAATGGCAGAACCCGAGCGGCATGGAGAAGCTCATCACGATGAGCTGGCGCTCGGGGTCGTAGTTCTCGACACGGCCGCCGAGGCTGTTCACGCAGGGCGGCGCGCCGGCGTTCAGCTGGCGGATGCGCTCTCCGATGTCCCCGTCTGCGGCTGTCTCGCTCATGTGGCCTCCGGTGCGTCCGGCTGGCGATCCGGGTGGGCGGCCGCGAAGGCGGGCAGTGCCGCGCAGTGGGCATCCACGCTCTCGATCACCGGGTAGTCGTCCAGGGGCACCCCGAATCGCCGGGCGTTGTAGACCTGGGGCACCAGATAGGCGTCGGCCAGAGTGACCGTGTCGCCGATGCAGTAGCGTCCCGCCGCCGAGCGGGCGGCCAGCAGCCGCTCCAGCGGCCCGAAGCCTGCGTGTATCCAGTGGGCGTACCACTCGCCGATGCCGGCCCGGTCCTGGCCGTAGTGCTCGCCGATATAGCGCATGATGCGCAGGTTGTTGACCGGGTGGATGTCGCAGGCGATGAGTGCGGCGATCTCGCGCACGCGGGCACGGCCCACCGGGTCCGCCGGCAGCAGGGGGGGCTCCGGGTGGCGCTCCTCCAGGTATTCGATGATCGCCGGCGATTGCACGAACAGGTCTTCTTCGGCGGCCAGAGCGGGCACGGCGCCCATCGGGTTCAGCTCCCGAAAGGCCGCGTCGTGCTGTTCGCCCCGGTCCAGCGCCACCGGCACGTATTCGTAATCGATCCCCTTGAGATTCAGTATGATACGGGTTCGATAGCTCGTGCTGCTGCGATAATAACCGTAGAGTTTCATGAGAGTTCGACGGGCAGGACCGGTTTGACCCGGCGCGTAATCTATCACACCGCGGCCGGACCGCCGCAGGCGGCGCCGGAGCGAACGGGAGCGATTAGAATAGTGCCGCACGGCAGCGAGAGGAGTATATGAGCCTGATACCCACCGTCGGGGTGCCCGCGGATCGCCGTATCGTGGGTCCCCACCCCTTCCACATCGTGGGAGAGAAATACCTGCGCGCCGTCGTGGAGGGGGCGGGCGGCCTGCCGCTGATGATCCCGGCCCTCGGCCGCCATATCGACCGCACCCACATGCTGGAGGCCATGGACGGCCTGCTGTTCACGGGCAGCCCGTCCAACGTGGAGCCGCACCGTTATGGCGGCCCGCCGAGCGAGGAGGGCACGCTCCACGATCCCGAGCGCGACGAGATGACGCTGCCGCTGATCCTGCAGGCGCTGGAGATGGGCGTGCCGGTACTGGCCGTCTGCCGCGGCTTCCAGGAGATGAACGTCGCGCTGGGCGGGTCGCTGCATCAGCACGTCGAGCGCGTGGCGGGCTATCATGATCACCGGGAGGATCACGAGGCACCGCTGGAAGACCAGTACGCGCCGGCGCACCCCGTCCACCTCGTGCCAGGCGGCTATCTGGCCGGCCTGGCCGGCGGCGAGGCCGAGCAGAGGGTGAATTCGCTCCACGGCCAAGGCGTCGACCGCCTTGCGCCGGGCGTGACGGTGGAGGCCCGGGCCGACGACGGGCTGATCGAGGCGTTCACGGTCGACGGTGCGGAGTCGTTCGCCCTGGGCGTGCAATGGCATCCCGAGTGGCAGGTGGTGGATAATCCCTTCTATCTCGCGATTTTTCGCGCGTTCGGCGAGGCCTGCCTGCAGCGGGCCTCGCACCGCAGAGGTGATGTGTGAGTGAAAAGGAAAACGCAAAAAAGTGGCTGACTGAGAACCGCATCGAAGATGTCGAGGCCTTCGTGCCCGACATGGCCGGCGCCGCGCGGGGCAAGGTGATTCCGGCCGACAAATTCACCGAGCAGAACATGAAAATGCCGGAGGCAGTCTTCTCCCAGACCATCTCCGGCGAATACATCGACGACCCGTCCAACCGGGAAGACCGCGACATGATCCTGAAGCCGGACTACGACACGCTGCGTCCGGTGCCCTGGGCCGTTGATCCCGCCGCCTCGGTGTTCCTCGACTGTCTGCGTCTGGACGACCAGCCGGTGGCCACCTCGCCTCGCCAGATCCTGCGCCAGGTACTGGAGCTCTACGAGCGGCGTGGCTGGCGGGCGATAGTGGCGCCGGAAGTCGAGGTCTACCTGATCAAGTCGCACACCGACCCCGACGAGGAGGTGGAGCCGCCGGAGGGCCGGCTGGGGCGCACGGATCTCTCGCGCCAGCCCTACAGCATCGACACCATGAACGACTTCGAGCCGTTCATCATGGACGTCTACAAGTTCTGCGACGACCAGGGCATCCGCATCGACACCCTCTCCCAGGAGATGGGTCCGGCCCAGTTCGAGATCAATTTCCTGCATGGCGATCCGGTGGACCTGGCCGACCAGGTGTTCCTGTTCAAGCGCACGGTGCGCGAGGCGGCCATCCGCCACGAGATGCATGCCACCTTCCTGTCAAAGCCCATGGCGGACGAGCCCGGCAGCGCGCTGCACATTCACCAGAGCGTGGTGAGCACGGAGGACGGCAGCAACGTTTTCTCCACGCCGGAGGGCGAGCCCAGCGAACTCTTCTATTCGTTCCTGGGCGGGCTGCAGAAGTACATCCCGGAATCCATGCTGGTGCTGGCGCCCTACGTGAACTCCTACCGGCGCTTCCAGACCTACTCGGCGGCGCCGGTGAATCTGGCCTGGGCCATCGACAACCGTACCGTCGGCCTGCGCGTGCCCCAGTCCGGCGCGGAAAACCGGCGCATCGAGAATCGCCTCGCCGGCTCGGACGTGAATCCGTATCTGGCGACGGCGGTGACGCTCGCCTGCGGCTACCTCGGCATGGTGGAGGGCCTGCAGGCCTCCGAGCCGGTCACCGGCAGTGCCTACGACGGCGAGCGCACGCTGCCGTGGAACATCTGGTTCGCCATCGAGAGCCTGCAGACCAGCGCCGCGATGCGGGCTACGCTGGGCGACCGCTTCGTGGACCTGTACTGCGGCCTGAAGAAGGCCGAGTACGCCGAATTCGAGCACGTCATAACCCCCTGGGAGCGGGAACTCCTGCTCCTGAATGTCTGAGCGGGCGCAGGCCCGGAGAGGAGAGCGCATGGCAGCCATCGAGCAGCGCAGCCGGGAGGACTGGCAGGCGGCGGACGCCGAGCATTACCTGCATCCGTTCACGGATCACAAGGCGCTCGGCAAGCAGCGGGCACGGATCATCACGAAGGCCGACGGCGTCTATGTCTGGGATGCCGACGGCAACCGCATCCTCGACGGCATGTCGGGGCTGTGGTGCGTGAACGTGGGCTACGGCCGGCAGTCGCTGGTGGACGCGGCGGCCGAGCAGATGCGCGAGCTGCCCTACTACAACAGCTTCTTCCAGTGCGCCCATCCGCCGGCCATCGCGCTGGCGGAGCGGCTGTCGGAGCTGGCCGGCGAGCGCTTCCCGCGGGTGTTCTTCGCCGGGTCCGGTTCGGAGGCCAACGACACCATCGTGCGCATGGTGCGCCGCTACTGGGACATCCGCGGCGAGCCCGAGCGCCAGGTGATCGTGAGCCGCGTGAACGCCTACCACGGCAGCACCATGGCGGGCGCGAGCCTCGGCGGCATGAAACCGATGCACGCCCAGGGCGGCCTGCCCATCCCGGGCATCGTGCACATCCGCCAGCCCTACTGGTTCGGGGAAGGGCAGGGCGAGGACCCGGAGGCGTTCGGTCGCGCCTGCGCCCGGGCGCTGGAGGAGAAGATAGCGGAGGTGGGCGCCGACAAGGTGGCTGCTTTCATCGGCGAGCCTATCCAGGGAGCGGGCGGCGTGATCATCCCGCCGGACAGCTATTGGCCGGAGATCCAGGCGATCTGCGAGCGGCACGGCATCCTTCTGATCGCCGACGAGGTCATCACCGGCTTCGGGCGGCTCGGCCGCTGGTTCGGCTCCGAGGACTACGGCATCGAGGCGGATCTGATGCCCTTCGCCAAGGGCGTCACCTCCGGCTACCTGCCGCTGGGCGGCGTGATGGTGGGCAGCCGGGTGGCCGACGTGCTGGTGGAGGGCGGCGGCGAGTTCCACCACGGCTATACCTACTCGGGGCATCCGGCGGCGTGCGCGGTGGCGCTGGAGAATATCCGCATCCTGGAGGAGGAGAACCTGCTCGGGCGGGTGCGGGACGACATCGGCCCGTATCTGCAGAAGCGCTGGCTCGAGCTCGCCGATCACGACATGGTGGGCGAGGCCCGCATGCGCGGCCTGATGGGCGCCATCGAGCTGGTGCCGCCGGGACGCAAGGACGAGCGCTTCGAAGAGAAAGGCAAGGTCGGCACCCTCTGCCGCGATCTGGCGGTGGAGAACGGGCTGGTGATCCGCGCCGTGGGCGACACGATGGTGACCGCTCCGCCGCTGATCCTCTCCCACGCCGAGGCGGACGAACTGGTGGAAAAGACCCACGCCACCCTCGAGAGGTGCCGGACCGAACTTTCTTAACTTTCTGAACTTTTGTGGTGCGCGGCTGCCTGAGGCCGCACACGCGAGGCCGCAGGAGGCATGGATGGCCTGCAAATGGCTCACGGATGGCCCATCGGTCTTGAGTTCGTTCCGCGCGCCGTCATCTCCGGCATTCGGGACCGGGAACTGTCCGGCGACCGGGATGACGCAACGGGGTGACCGGAAATGGTGAAACGGTGGGGAACGGTGTCCGGCACCACAAATTCAACTTTTGCAACTTATTCGCAATGACTTTCATGAGCCAGAAGCACGAGACCGATTTCGCCTTCACCGCCGAGGATAATTACGGCCGCCACATCGAGCCGACCTACGGCGGCGCCCTGTCCTTCCTGCGGCGGCGCTATACGCGCGACCTCACCGGCGTCGACGTGGCGGTCACGGGCATCCCGTTCGACACGGCCACCTCCAACCGCCCCGGCGCCCGTTTCGGCCCCCGCGGCATCCGCGCGGCCTCCAGCTTCATGGCCTGGGAGCGCCTCTACCCGTGGGAGTTCGACGCCTTCGAGCGACTGGCCGTCATCGACTACGGCGACTGCATGTTCGACCCCGGCGTGCCGGAGCAGGTGCCGGCCGAGATCCGCGCCCATGCAAAGCAGATCATCGATCAGGGCCCCGCGCTGCTCTCGCTCGGCGGCGATCACTTCGCCACCTGGCCGCTGCTGCAGGCTCACGTCGAGAAATTCGGCCGCCTGTCGCTCCTGCACTTCGACGCCCACACGGACACGTGGGACGACGAATCGCCCCGGGTCGACCACGGCACCATGTTCTTCCACGCCACGAAGGAAGGCCTGATCGACCCCGCGAAATCCGTCCAGGTGGGCATCCGCACCACCAACGACGACACCCTGGGCTTCAACATCCTCGATGCCCCCTGGGTGCACGACCACACGGCGGACGAGACCGTGGCCGAGATCCGCCGCATCATCGGCGACGACCCGGTCTATCTCACCTTCGACATCGACTGCCTCGACCCGGCCTATGCCCCCGGCACCGGCACGCCCGTCTGCGGTGGGCTGACCACGCACCAGGCGCTGTCGATCATCCGCCGGCTGCGCGGCCTGAACATCGTCGGCATGGACCTGATGGAAGTCGCGCCGCCGTACGATTCCGGAGAGATCACCGCGCTCGCCGGCGCGCGCATCGCCGGCGAACTCATCAGCCTGTACGCCACCAGCCCGCGAGGGGAGGCGGCGGCCCGGGAAAAGGGCAGGCTCTGAGCCGTGCCCCAGCCGCACCCGGGCCGATAGAATGACCCGAGCAGCGGCCGGTACGTTCTACAGCTGGCTGGTATCCCTGGCCGTCGCTCTAGGCGGCTTCCTCATGGGTTTCGACGCCTCCGTCATATCCGGAGTCGTGGGATTCATAGACACCGAATTCCGGCTGACCGACCTGCAGCTGGGCTGGGCGGTGGCGTCCCTGACGCTGAGCGCCACCGTGTCGATGATGGTCTGCGGCCCGCTGGCGGACCGCTACGGCCGCCGCCGGGTGCTCAGGATCGCAGCGTTGCTGTTCGGTGTCTCCGCGGTGGCCTCCGCGCTGGCACCGAATTTCCTGCTGCTTGTGATCGCCCGGATGCTCGGCGGGCTGGGCGTCGGTGCGGCGCTGATCGTGGCACCCATGTACATCGCGGAGATCGCGCCGGCGCATATCCGCGGGCGGCTGGTCGCGCTGAACCAGCTCAACATCGTCGTCGGCATCTCGGCCGCCTTCTTCAGCAATTACCTGATCCTGCAGCTGGGGCAGGCGGATATGCCGTGGGCCGGAGCCCTGGGGCTCGGCGTCTGGAACTGGCGCTGGATGCTGGGTGTTGAGGCGCTGCCGGCACTCGTGTACTTCGCAGCCCTGTTGCTGGTGCCGGAGAGTCCGCGCTGGCTGGGCATGCGGGGACGGACGCGCGAAGCCCGCGCGATCATGCAGCGGGTGCACGGCGCCGCGGGCGCCGACCGCGTGCTGGCCGCCCTGGCCGCGACGACTGAGCCGGGCCGCGCGGCGGCGGTCGTCCCGTTGAACGAGTTGTTCGGCACGTCGATGCGCCGCGTCCTGGTCATCGCGCTGGTTGTGGCCGTGCTGCAGCAGATCACCGGGATCAATGCTGTGTTCTTCTACGCGCCGATGATCTTCGAACAGTCGGGGATCGGCACGGACGCCGCCTTCATGCAGGCCGTTCTGGTAGGACTGGTGAATCTGGCGTTCACGGTTGCCGCGCTGCTGCTGATCGATCGTCTCGGCCGCCGGCCGCTGCTGCTCGCGGGCACCGCGGGCGTCGCGGTCTGCATGGTCCTGCTGGCGTGGGCCTTCGGCTCGGCCACGTATACGCTCACCGACCGGGCGCTGGCGGAGCTGCCGGCCGCCATCGACAGCGGCGCGCTCGCGGCACTGGTGGGGACCACCTTCGACAGCGACGTCGCGTTCAAGGGGGCGCTGGCCGCCGCGGTGGGATCGGAGACGGTGGCCGAGTACGAGTCGGCTCTCGTCGCGGCCGCGATTCGCGCGGACAGCGGCCTGATTCTCGTGGGCATTCTGGGATTCGTGGCGAGCTTCGCCGTCTCGCTGGGCCCGGTCATGTGGGTGCTGTTCTCCGAGCTGTTTCCGAACCGGATTCGCGGCCTCGCGATTTCTTTCGTCGGACTCGTCAATTCCTCCTGCAGTTTTCTCGTGCAACTCCTGTTCCCATGGGAGATCGCGAACATCGGGAGTGCGGGCACCTTCCTGATCTATGGTCTGTTCGCGATGGCGGGGTTCCTGGTCATTCTGCGCCTGATGCCGGAAACGAAAGGGCGCTCGCTGGAGGAGCTGGAGGCGCAGCTCGTGGACTCGCAGCTCGAGGTTACTTCCGGGCGGGTCCCGTCGACTCGCGGATGACGATCTCGGAGGGTATGTTTGCGCCCTCTCCTGCGCTGTAGTCGTCGCGCAGTCGCCCCAACAGCAAGGCGGTCGCCCGTTCGCCCATAGCCTGCATCGGCTGGCGTATGGTCGTGAGCGGCGGCCAGACCTTGTGAGCGAGCGGGACGTCGTCGAAGCCGGTTACCGACAGGTCGTCGGGGATCCGGATACCCAACTCGTGGGCCACGCTGACCAGGCCGGCGGCCATGTCGTCGGTACTCGCGATTATGGCCGTGGGGCGGCGCTTTCGCTTCAGCAGACGACGGGCGCATTCGACGCCGGATTCGAACGAATTGTCGCCGTGGCAGAGCAGCGATTTCTGAATCGGGAGCCCGGCTTCACGGAGGGCCCGGCGAAAACCGGCGTAGCGTTTCTGGACGGCGAGTTGATCGGGGTGCCCCACGATGAAGCCGATATCCTGATGGCCGAGCGAGATGATGTAGCGGGTGAGTTCCGCACAGACCTCCTCATCGTTAGTACAGACCGAGCGGCCGACGTCGTCGTGTCCGCCCGGCGCTATCCGCGCGAGCGGTATGCCGGATGTGTCGAGCTCTGCAATCAGCTCGGCCATGTCGGAAAGGGGCGGCGTCAGGATCAGGCCGTCCAGCCGCGTGTTGCGGGCGAGTTCGCTGATCTGCCGGGGCAGATCGGCATCCGTATAGTTGCAGGGATGGAGCAGCAGCTCGAAGCCTCCTGCCCGGCAGGCCTCCACCGCGCCGGTGAGGATATTGATGATGTAGCTGGCAGCCGGATTGACGTAGAGGAGACCGATCAGGAAGCTGCGATTGCCGGCCAGGCTGCGGGCGGACGTGTTCGGCGTGTAGTGGAGTTCGCGTATCGCCTTCTCCACCCGCTGTCGTGTCTCTGTCCGCACGTTGGGTTCGCGATTGACGACGCGCGATACCGTCTTGATTGAAACGCCGGCAAGACTTGCGACGTCTTCGATCGTGACTCTTCCCATACCGCTTTCCCCTCGGGCACGAACCGCCTTCTCGGCCGGTGGCTTGCCGGGGGCGATTATAGCCCGAAGCACGGCGCGTGATAGCGCTGTCATCCATTGGCGGCGTGGCGATGCAGAGGTAGCCGGCCCGGCGCGCCGTGGCGGCGGGAGCGCGCTCCCGCGAATCCTGCGACGGTGGCCGATACCGGTTCCCGGTTGGAAAGTTCAATAAGTTGCAAAACTTCGGTC